>Ga0099824_1008393_pt1 | contig 13229 bp, 9 predicted proteins | sample SiratrowhiteBW_FD_76837 | JGI IMG/M metagenome (GOLD analysis project Ga0099824, IMG submission 76837) | Root nodule microbial communities of legume samples collected from California, USA - Siratro white BW | ecosystem: Host-associated > Plants > Roots > Nodule | place: USA: California... | reverse complement strand
CTACTGAAAGAAGATTAAAAGTGAAGTTAGGAATATACAAAACATTATCTAGGACACGATCTTGATTGATAAAAACACTTCCAGAATAATTTGCAATGACTTGATTTCCATTTGGTAATTTGATAGAGAGATGACTAATTTAATGATATTAAGTGAAATGAGTCAAGAATGAACAAATTGATCAGTAGCACCACTATCAAGAATCCAAAAACTAAAAGAAGGACTAGATTAGAGGCATTGTCACTGGATTTAGAATGTTGTAGAAGGACTAACAATGTTTGATATTGCTCAGGAGTAAAATCAGTTTGCTGACAATGTACTTTTGACCTTGAACTTTCATGATTCTGCTCGTTATTATTACAGTCTGCTTTTTGATTTTTAAACTTGAACTGAGGTGAAAAACCATGTTTTCTATAGCATGTATCAATCACATGCCCTGTCTTTCAACAATGACTACAGACTTTAGCAGTATATCTTCTTCCATAACTTCTTCTACTAGTATCAATCATTGCCTTTGATTGATCACCAAAAATTTGTCTAGAGAGAACAAATCATATGTTGCTGAGAACTAACATGGTAAAGTGAACTAAAATCTTGTGAGGGATCAACAATTTCGGCCATGATAAATGTAGCAACTAGAGCTCTCAAATTAGAGCTTTGATACCATATCAGAAGTGGACTTTAAGCCTAACTTAACCCTACAAAATTGGCTTGTAATGTGAGGTTTGCATCCACTTATAAACTATTGAAATGTCTCATCTCTAGTCGATGTGGGATCTCCAACGTTTTTATACATCTTTGAATATTCATTTCATATGTCGCTCTCTATTTCTCCAGGATTATTTGTTGTATGAATTTTCTGCTTACGAATGCTATCTAATTCATCTTTGAGTGGTTTTTCATACTCTACATCTAGATTTCTAGCATATAAATAGTAAGACATATTTGCAAAGTATGTGTAAATCCAAATAATGCTTGATGAAGTCTTTGATTGTTGTTATTATATATGGGATTTGCAGTCAGAGAGTCTTGATGTGCAAAGAACTCCTCTTAATGTTAACTAGTGATTCTTTTATCTAGAATACTTCAACTAGATTAGTAGATTATCATTGAGTTAAACAAATTTGCATAGTGTCTTCACTAAACAATTATGTATGCATAAATGATGTGGTTCTTATAAGTTTGGTATTATGTACTCATCCAAAGAGACAAGCACGAGATGAAACTCCAAATATACATTTTTCTTTTGCACTAACATACTCAAATTTGATCTTTCCATAGTGATTTTGAGTCCTTAGCTCTATATGTGTTGTTATCAACATAAGAGTAGGACTTTATAGAGATTCAGACCCAACAGTGTTTATATGCAACTACAAATTTTCCATGACATCGTTTCTTACTGTACCCCTTTAGTAATTCATGTTCCTGTACTACTACTGTTTTCACCCAAATGAACTATTTATCTTGAAATATCCTCACAGTCCCCAGTATCAGTTGTTCCCAATGATCAGTGACAACATCAGAGTTTCACCCGCAAAAGAGACTTGCTTTTATGTTATTCGGCTTGAATATAGTTATCCCAGAAAATTATAATTACCAACCACTTATCTATTGGGCATTATTAGTCTTGCTACTATGTTGTTCTTGCCGTTTTTTCTATACTATTTGATGATCATACGCTTGGAAAAAGACACCACCAAGAAAATTACTAAAATTATAGTGCAAATAAGTGCATGATTTTAGTTGTATCCTCCTAAATATTCTATTAACATCTATTGATTTCTCTTTAAAAGATAATTTCATATCATATACACCATAACACTCTTATCCATATACCTCTCCAAATCCTATTCTCACACTTAAACAGTAGAAAATGAGATTATTTCATTATGTTATGTTATACTCATCTCCAACCACTTATAATACTTACTCCACACTTGGATAACTACTTTACATGTGAGAAATAAATGACTCCCTGATTTAAATACCTACAACATTTTTGTCATTACTTATGAATTTTTGTAGTAGGTAAATTTAGGTTTTGTAATGACTAAGAACTTTGCTTGTACTTGCCTAACCATGATTCCCACTAAATAAAGTATAAACCTTATCATGGTTCCCACTTGCAATACCAACAAATTCAAATAACTATATCTTATAAAGTATAAACCTTATCTTATAATCACATTCACACTTCTATAAGAGCATCTAGTGAAAAAAAACATCATAATAAACATCACGCTTGTATAAAAACAATAATTTTGATTGATGTATAAAGTTGGTTAAATATAAAATGTGAATATAAATGTTATTATCTATCTCATATGCTCAACAGTTATAAGTTACTTAGGAGTCCATGTTAAGAGTAATTTAAGTACACATTTTTTCCTTAAACATCGAAGACATTTATTAAGGGTAAAACTATGATGAAGCTTCGAGTTTCAAATTAGACAATACTTCAAATTTGGTGATAGACCCTAACAAAACTGTCTCAATGAACTTAAGGTCAGGATATTGACACTGTCTGTAGAATAAAAAAGTAGTTCCAAAGACGAACCTTTATTCCACATAGACCTAGATTGGGGACTTAATCAAATATGTCTAATAATCTTCCATTAAATATGTTGATTGACCCTAAAGATATTGTCTCAACAACTTCGGAACATTATCTAAATTGAATTTGTTAATATTATTTTTCTTAAGTTAATATAACTACTACTTAATATAATAATACTTAAAATTGGTATAATACTTGAAAAAAACAAGCATTTTGCATAAATGCTTAAAAAATTAAATTAAGTTAAATTAATATTATGTAGGTACTTAATATAATGCTTAAGAAGTCACTAATAATGTGAGTCTTCTATCTAATACTTTTAGTAGTATTTAAAAATTTTACTATTGCAAAGAAGCTCACTTGATCAAAATGTCTAAAAAGTATTATTCTTGGATGTGTGGACCCTATCATAGTTTTCTAATAGTTTTCTAAGGCTAGTAATTTTTACTATCTAAAGTGAAAATACAACATGAAATTTGATTGTATTTATTATAATTGGGATTTGATTGTATTAATTATAATTGGGAGCTGTTAGCTAAAAACACATAACAAGTAAAATTTTAATTGTATTAATTTCTAATCAAGATTAGGTTTTATTTGAACTGAATCAATCTACTCAATAAAATAAACAATTCCATAATAAAAAAAATTATAAATTCACATGTTTTTACAATTTCATTAGATGATCCCAGGATCTTGTTGTATTATCATCATCATCATGTATAGGATTTAAATCACAAATATTTTATAAAATCTAGGATCCAACGATTTTATTATTGAAATCTCAAGTTTAATTACCTTAACTATAATCGTTTCATTTGAAGAGATGATAAGTTATGAAAACTTAGAAACTCACATAATCCATTATATTTAAAGAAATAAATACAATTTAATAAAAGAAAAACGAAATTTAAATAAAGCATAATCGATTAATAGTTGGGCTAAGAGCTTGGATAATTGATTATGTTTAACATAATCAAATATAATATTATAATATGATATAATAATAATGAAAGAATAAACATTAAATACTTTAAATAATAAATAATAATATAAATACATTTATATAACAATAATAATAAAAATAAGTTAATAATATTAATAATATAAATATCAAAATTATAAAATAATAATAGTAATAAAACTAATAATAGCAAAATTAAAAATAATAATATTCAAAAAAAATTTATAAAATTATAATAATATCACAAATAATAATTATAATAATAATAAATTAAAAAATAATAATAAAATAAATTTATTAAATAATAATAATATTAATAATAAGAACTTATTTTAATTACAATTTTATTTTTTGAAAATATCTTTTTATAAATTTTTATATTTATTGACAATATTAGATTACTCTTGTGATATAAATGTTTTTTTTCTTTCACCTAACTATTGTAATTTAACTCTATTTTTCTATTATATTATATTGTATTTTGTACTGTTTTATGTTTAATATTTATTAGGTGTTCAATTTTTACACCAATCTCAGTCTATCTTATTAAGTTTTTTTTCTGAAATATATAATTTCAATTAAATCTTTTATAATTAATTTTATTTAAATTTTATTTAATTTTATCAAAATTCATTATTAACAATTTTATATAATATTAGTAATAATAATAATAATAATAATATTCAAAATTAATTTATAAAATAATAACAATATCGTAAATAATAATTATAATAATAAATGACAACAATAAATTAGAAAAATAATAAAAAATTAAATTTATTAAATAATAATAATATTAATAAGAACTTATTTTAATTTAAATTTTATTTTTTGAAAATTTCTTTTCATAAATTTTCAGATTTATTGGCAATTTTATTACTCTTATGATATTAATGTTTTTTTTTCTTTCACCTAGTTATTATAATTTAATTCTCTTTTTCTATTATATTATAATATTTTATTTTAATATTTATTAGGTGTTAAATTTTTACACAATCTCTGTTTATTTTATTAAGTTTTTATGAAATATATAATTTTAATTAAATTTTTATATTTCTTTTTATTTAATTTTATCAAAATTGATTTTTAACAATTTTATATCTACCAATAATATTAGATAAACGAAAATAATTTTTTAATCTATACAAATAATTAATCATATTTTATTTTGAATTAATTTTAACTACAAGAATATAATTATATTTTTATAATTTTATTAATTAAATTCTTTTATTAATCACATTTATGATATTACTTATGAATTTTCATAAATTTTCTTTTTGTTTTTTGTTCTATCTTCTTTAATGTAAATAATTTTGATTTTTATTAATCACATTTATTATATTACTTATGAATTTTCAAAAAATTCTTTGTTTTTCTCTATTTTCCTCAATACAAACAATTTAAATTATTAGTATCTTTCTCCTCAAATCTTTTTTTTTTTTTTTCCTCTTAATCAAATTTACTCCTTGAAACACACTCAGTTAATGTGAGGCTAGTATGTTATATTTAAGACATGTCGAAACCTTTCTGTCTTACTAAAAGAGTAAATTGATGCATTAGTATGCTAGGTTTTATTTTTACTGTTAATATATATATATATATATATATATATATATATATATATATATATATATATATATATATGTGTGTGTGTGTGTGTGTGTGTGTTAAAATTACATTAAATCATGCAAATATTTAATAAATTAATATCTCAAAAATTAGATGAATGGAAAAAATTAACGCTTTTAAATATTAAATTATTCAATCAATTATTGAAATTTAATTTGTAACTCTTCATAATTTAAATTAAGATCTTATTATATACTTATAGCTCCAAAAAAAATCTGTAATCATTTAAACTGTAATATTTTAATTTTATTTTTATAAATCAATTTTAATATTTTTCGCATAATATAAAAATAAAAATAAAAACTGAAAATAGTCTAGTGGAAAATCAGGACAACGTGTAAATTATTAGCAGTGTAATTTGTTTTAGCATATTGAAGTCTACACAGAAATATTTGCTGGATACTCTTGTGGTTGTTCTTTTACAATCTCCTTCAGCCATTGCTCCTGCTCACGGAGATTGGATGGAGGAACGTCATAAACATCCCGAAAAGCTTCTGCAAGTGGAGGTTTCTCTACACTCTCTGCAACTTGAATTGTATGCAGAAGCTGTAGTAGGAAAATTATTAGTAAGAACAACAATTCAATAAATCAAATTCAAAACAGTAATACAACTTCAATTGTGATCATAAACAAATTTGTCATATATTTCCCTTGGTTCAAGGAATTGTGACCAATTAAGGAAGAAAATTTTTAAGAGGTGCATACAACAAAATTCAAAGACTACAGTTCCCGGAATCAGTATTCACTATTTTGACAATAGAGTACAAAATCTGGGTACAATTTTTTGTATTTCCAACGAACTAAGTTTATCAAATGCACCACGCTCCATACCTTTGACATGTGTAATTATTCAAGGAATAATTTCTAAAAGCTATGATCCTATCGAAATCCAATGAATACAGTTTCAGTATTCATTATTATGATGACAAAACTGCACGATGCGCCCACAACAAACTCAGTTCTTGTATACCACATTCATGGGGTGTCAAGGTAAATTTGTTAAAACAGGTCAACTAACAAAATACTCGTGTAAAAAGGATAAATACAGAAGTCTACCCAACCACGCCAAGAATCATGCTCTATGTTCAGGTCACTAATAGGGAAATGATTAGTGTTAAAGCTAAGGGCAATTAAGTGAACATATATTCAGAAGTTATTTACGATTCCATCTATTAAAAGGACTAGCAATTAGAGTAAGATGTTACTTGTCTTTTTGGCACAGGAATTTGTTAGGCACTGTGATGTATTAGTATGGATTCTAGTATCAACATTATGTTTATCACCTGCTGTCTCAAATTGTTTATAAGCTCTGACTCTGCCCGAGCATTCCACCAACCATTGTTTTCTAGCCACTTTCTAAATCTAGCCACAGGATCTCGTGCCACTCTCCACCATTCAATCTCATTTGCTGGACGATACTTGGTGGAGTCATCTGATGTGGTATGGTGTCCCACTCTGTACGTAAGAGCCTGAAAAAAAGTATCAAATAAAACATTGGTCTGCCATGCCTTGATATTGGACAACACTACCAAATTTCTTTTAACCAAGCCCAAAGATCTGCCTAAGAAGGTTATCAATTGTCACTTTACTTCTATTAGAATTGGTCTCTCTTCAGTAATTGCCATTTGACGAGCAGCTTGAACAGCACTGTAGATGGCCAGGGCATCATTGCCATCTACACGGATGCTACGGACTCCATATGATGGTCCTCTCACGACTACACCGTCACCTACGCATAACAATAAACAAAAAACCTGGTACACAATACGCCTATAGATATTGCAAGACAACGCTAAACCTGACCAATTGGAAGAAATTGCCATAGAGAGAAAAGCAAATTACTTCGAAACTGATCTGAAATGGGGGTACTAATAGCCCATCCATTGTTCCGGCATATAAAAATAACCGGGGCCTCCGTAACGGCTGCAAAATTTAAAGCAGCATGGAAATCTCCCTGTCATTACACAATGCATGAGAATATGACAAGCAAAAGAAAGTTATCAAAGATCCTTTGGTAATGAAAACAAAAGCATTGCAATGCATCCATTTACAAGAAAGAGAAAACTGGAAAAAAATAACAAAAAATGAAAAAAAAAAAAAAAAGAATACGCACACTCCAAAACTAGAAATAGGTATTTGAGTGCGAAAAAATTGTATCCCAAAGTGATAATATATTGCCTAGAGGAATGCATTAAGAAAATTTAAGAATAGAGTTTATGTTCTATATCTATGTTTGGTCGACTTAATTCCCAACAAAATTTATTTTTCGATAAAGGGAGAAATGGATCTTCTATTATGGCAAATTTACCTCACTAGATCCACCATCACCAAAGTAAGTTACAGCACATGCATCCTTTTTATCCATCTTTAAGGAATAAGCAGCTCCAACAGCATGGGAAATTTGTGTACTATATAGACCAAGGTAAATTTTTCATTCTGTAATTTTCATATTCATGATGCAAAGAAGCATAGATGGAAAAATATATAGGGAAATAAACATCAAAGTCTTTTATATCAAAACTTTTAATACTCACGCAATAGTTGAAGCTACTGTAAAGTAATTGTGCTTGTTTGACCCATAATGAGCTGGCATCTGCCTTCCTTTCCCATTATCATATTTATTGGAAAATAACTGGTTTGCAAATTCTTGCAGAGTAAAACCACGCCATAACAAGACTCCCGCTTCCCTATACTGCATGCAACCAAATTTCTTATTTTTTGTTAAATCATTTTCCAACCTTAATCAAACCAACCAAAGAGCAAAAAATATGATAAACTACGAGGAAAATTTATACTAGGAAAATCATTTCATAGGTTTCTGAATATAAATTCAAAAGTTTAAAAACACTATTTTCTTTGTGTCATGTATTTGAAACCTGAGGGAAAACAACATCCTCCATGGCAAGAGCAGCAGCTGAAGCAACATTAATAGCCTCCTCTCCAATTGCCGTCACATAAAACGATATCCTACCTTGTCTTTGTGCTTCATAGAAGATAGTATCCATAGATCGGAGAGTAACCATGTCAGTGTACATCTTAACAGCAACTTCCTTGCTGACCTGATATTATTGATATCCATCAGTTTCATTTTCATATACTTTCCCTCTGGACAAGCAAAAATTGTGAAATGGTAGGTCGAGGATGTAAAAACCTGCACAAAATTATGACCCACGATCGGCTGCCCATTATCATCAAGGACACGGTAGCAGGGTATTCTCTCTTTAACTGATTCTGATATAAACTTCAATTCAGGGATGAATTCTACAGTTCCTCCAGGAAAATCAATGCCCTGCAATATCCAGTTAGATGCAAACGTTCATATACATAGCTCACTATGACGCTTCCTACAATTCCAGAATGTACTGTTTTCTAATTATAGGAGGAAAAATAAATAAATTTACATTGATGATATAATGGTATTTATTAATTCATATAATATCCAAACTGAAATTATTCCAACTCTTCATTTTTCATAAATATTCCCTCCTTTAGACAGCATCAGAATTTGACATTCTGGATAAAAATTCATGGTGCAATTGCATTTTGGATCATGAACGCTCAATCCATGCACTATCATCATCACAATTTTAGATTATGAACCAAGTCATACTACGGGCATTTAGGGTCACCAAGGAACAAATTTAGCCCGCCTGAATTACATTATTAATAAAGAATTCATACTGCAACAGAATTCAGCGGAAATTAGAAAATCAAGTTCAAATTCAAATTGCAGTTATATTTAGGATCATCAAGACTACATATAACATAACATCCCAACATCTTTTTGCTATGCTTAGGGTTCACACTGCAGGTTAACTGAAGGTACGTACACACGTACAATATCAATTTTACATTATGAATAAAGAAATTTTCCATTTAGATCTACGGAGGCTCAAGCTTACTATCCAAGTTTTAGATAATGAATAAAGAGTTCATACTCTAGTACCCATTAGGGTCATCAAGGTATCCCATCTCGATTTAGAATCATTGAACAAAAAATTCATCTAGCAGTCTATACAAGATTTTACACCATTCTGAATTTACACTACAAATAAATAATTCCCATAGCAGTTCTATTTTAGGAGCATACCATCCCAATTTTACATTACCAATAAAAAATTCTTTGAGCATACCATTAAACATTTTCATCATGAATGAAGAGTTCATACCGAGTTTCCTTCAAGGATCGAAGTTATCCAAACCCCGTTTGAAATCTTGGAACAAAGAATTCATCTAGCTTAAGGGTCATCAACGGTCATACATACCATCCTCACACTACGAATAAAAAAATGTTATGTTTCAAAAATTGGTATAACTTATTCCCTATCTACTCACTCTAAATTCTTTAAGAACTTGTGAGGATACAGAAAACTAGGGAACTTCTCACATTATTTGCAAAAAACAAAACAAAGAACCTATATATAATTTTAGCTTAAAAACAAAAACTGTTTTCCTAAGACAGAATTAGCTAAACAACATAATTTGAATTCTGTTTTCAAACTCTTATTACAAAAAATCATACTACAATTGGCAAATTTCACTTTGGGTGTGCACAATCTCGATTTTCCTATGATGAATAAACATCCATATTGAAATTGCATTACAGTCGTCGTTCGTACCATGCAAGTTTTAAATCATGCATAGAGTTCATTCAGTAGTTTTCACTGGTGGTGGCCTCGCAAATACAAAAATTTGAACTTGCAGCCAAATTTGGGTTCATCAAGGCTCAAAAAAATCATTGTTGTTTCCGGTGATAAGTCATCTTGCAACTAATTACATTATATGGGACAACTCAAATGTATCAATTCGAAATTTACACAATTAAATAAAAAAAAAAAAAAAAACTCAAATACTCAAATTGCAACCAGCCAATTCCGCCAAACTCAAATTCGTAATCCGTCATTTCCATTTAGGGCTAAAAAACCATTGTTTTTTTCTGAGGAAGAATAATAAAAAATTCATTTTGCAATTAGATAAGATATAACTTAAATATACCCATAAAAAATTTACTCTAGGAATAAAATTACACATAATTAGTTTGTTAGAGAGAAAAGAGAGGAAGAGAAAGGATGAGTGGAAATGGAGATAGATTTGATGAAAGAAAATATTTTATTACAATATTATTTTATTTGACTTTTTTATAATTTATATATTATTATTATTGTTTTATTCATGTATTAAATTTAAGAAAAAGATTTGAAAAGATAAAAATAGGTCTCAAACTCTCATAATTAATTATAGAATTGTTTTTAATGAGTTGTGACAAAAAAAAAAAAAAATAACATACGTTTATGTTTTGCTTTGCTATTCGCGCATTCCATTCCTTTCATCTTGCATTAGCACAATCAAAGCGATAACACTTCCTTCCTTGATTTAATTTTCCACAATTTTCATCCAACCAAACCCAAGAAGAAGCAGTAGTAGCTAAATGAAATCACCATCAAATTACGAAACCAACATAGATAAACAATACATCGTATAGAAACCCATTTTTGCATCCATAGTTTATTTTTACATTCCGAGATGTTAGAAAAGTCTAAATGGTTCATACTTTACATTTTTGGATTGTAAAAATATTATATAATATAAAATATATTTTTGATACACTCTGTAATCCAAAAATGTATTTTGAAATACATTTCTCAAATTTTTATAACATAATATGGATTGTATTTCTGCTGAAAACATATTCCGAATCACAGAATCCTCCGAAATGTAATTTAGGAATACATAATCCAACAACATATATTGTGAATTATATGATCCATTAACATTTATGTAATAAATATTATAAATTTTACAATTTATAATATTTTTTTTTAATTTTGAATTGTAAAGTCTGAAATAGATTTTTAAATTATATAATTTAGAATATTTTCAATGATAGATAATTAGAGTTTTTTTCACATTATCCAAAAACAGTGCATTTTTAAATTATTTTCGGATATTGGGCCTAGCCAAGACCCAAATCCAGATTAGCAAAACTTTTAAATAAAAATAATGGACCAAACTAAAAGAGAAATACATATATTATAATTTTGATTCAAAAAATGTAAACAAGGAGTTTCTGAATTAACGAATTTTTTTATTTAATCTTTAAATAAAAATAATTGCATCTTGTTATTAAATTCCGAATACCCGTTTTATTATTAACACTAGTGAGAATCTTCCGTTAATGTGTATTCCCAATTTTATTATATTAAAAATGATATAATTTACTTATTTTATGAGTAATTAATTAAAATATAAAAATAATCTTTAAATAAAATAATTACATCTTGCTATTAAATTCAGTATAGCTATTTTGTCATTAACTCTAGTGAGAAGATTACGTTAATGGATATTCACAATTTTATTATATTAAAATGATATAATTTACAAATATATAATTTTATTATTTTTATGACTAATTAATTAAAAAAATAATTTAATATATATATATATATATATATATATAATTTTGTAAAAATAATATTAAAAAATTATATAACAGTTAGAAAATTATTTAATTATTTAAGTTATCTAATTACTTATTTTATAAATAAATAAATTATTTTTATTTATTAAAAGATAAAATTATTTTAATATTACATGAAGTTATTAAATGATGTATCATTTATGTAATGGTACGGATTAAGATATAATATTCAACAACAGTTTAAATTATTTTTTTAAGGGAAAAAAGGGTATGAAGTTACAAATTTCATGGACGAAATTATAATTTTTTTACATAAAAAATTAATTATTTCATTTATCCAAACACTAATTAATTATCAAATGACGCACACATCAGTTAACTTATTTATTTTTGAGTTTTATAAGCTCTAGTTCCTATTGTTCTATTTCCTTATCCCCGATAAAAACAATAAGGTACCACAGAAAGAGAAATCGAAAGCCAGAGAATGGTGGAAAAGTGAACAAGAAAGGAGATTAAGGAAGAAGTACCTGGTCCTGAAGAGGATTCGTATTCAATGTGGAAGGATTCTCCGCGGTAGTGGAGATAAATCGATGCGCAGAGAGAGGTGAGAGTGAAAACTCGCCATTCTGCGCGAGCTTCCTGAAATTAGGGTGGAGTTGATTGGAACAGCGTGGAAAATTTCGATGAAGCGAAACGGAGAAGTTCTTCGTAGATTTGAAACGGGAGAAGACGGTGACAAACTTCCTCATCGTGTGAAACGCGAAACGCAAATACGAGACGTCGTTACGAGACTCAGCAAATGAATCTTTTTATGATTTATACACAGTTATTATCTGATTTTGGTAACTGGATTGGTGCCTTTCGTCGCCACGTTTTGTCACGTGTTGAATTTAATATAAAATTGGTATTAAACATATATTTTTATTTCACAATTCTTTTGAAATTAATTTTAAATTATACTTATTGTTTCCTACAGTTGTATATGAAATATATATTATTTTATTTTCTTAAAATATCATTTAAATGTTTTGAAATATTATCATATGTAAGTATGGTTTTTTTTTTATACTTTTAAACTATTTATTTATTGACTGCCACGTCAGCCTAACATCAAAGCAATGTCGTTAGTATAGTAAATTAATAATGAATAACTAATAATAATAAATTGCTTATTGTATAAGTTAGCATTGACGGCTGTGATTATCAATGTTGCGTGGATGCTGACTGCTGAATCATTCAGTCTTATCCTCATTAACTCAATTGCCTCACGCAATTAGCAACTTAAGTTCAAAATTAATTTTTAACTAAATTTGATCTTAAAAAATCAGGTAAATGAATCATGCATTGAGAAGGAAATTAGTTTGATGTGAAAATTAGTTTGCATTATGTGAATATTTAAATTATTTTACACCATATAAAATTTTAAATATAATTACATTTCGATTATGGTTTAATGTGATTAGGTTTTTTTAACAGCCCCATTTATGATTTATTCACTGACAATGCTGGTTTCACTAATACAACTGTCCGGACACCCGCATAAATTTAAACTGGGATGTGAAAAGACCAAACTACTCTTCCTTTATATTTATGTTAAAATCTTCTCCTTCGTTTCTTTTTTTTTTTTTTTTTTTTTTTTTTTTTTTTTTTTTTTTTTT
>Ga0099824_1008392_pt1 | contig 13229 bp, 7 predicted proteins | sample SiratrowhiteBW_FD_76837 | JGI IMG/M metagenome (GOLD analysis project Ga0099824, IMG submission 76837) | Root nodule microbial communities of legume samples collected from California, USA - Siratro white BW | ecosystem: Host-associated > Plants > Roots > Nodule | place: USA: California... | reverse complement strand
TGTGTGTGTGTATAATACTTACCTAGGTAAGTGTTGTCCGCAAAAGCATGAGTAACATGAGCTGCAGACTGAACATTGAGTGTTGGTTCACTACAAGATAAATTATTTTCAAACCTGTTCACAAAATCAATTAGTTTCATCATTAGTTCAGACCAACTATACCGAGTTTACGAACTAGATCATCAGTTATGTGTTTCAATATATAATAAGGAATGTGCAACAAATATATTTCAACCCTTTCGTGAGAAACCAAACAAGGGGATCCATAGCTAACCTTAGAGTATACCAAAGATAATCTGAGTTGTCTTTGGTTACATTCATTTGCTCAAGTAATGTGTTTGATATTAACGAAGTCTGGTCAAAGTTAGGGATGACATCCTGAAATTGCTCCCATTTATCCGCTGAGCTGAAAGTTTGAATTGGACTTATGATTCTTCTGTTGCTCTTTGTATTTACCTACACATGATATAAATAAAACAGTAAAACAAAACAGACAAATCAATCACTAGATTTTGTATATGCTATTATGTATAACATATACAATCATCAAGCATACACATTTTAATTAAATCTGGCAAAGTGTGAACTTACAGTTGCAGTATTGAAAGTTACATTTTGACAATCTGGTAATATACTAATTGACTTTGGAGGCAATTTGTACGATGTGTTGCGAAATTGGACAGTGTACATATTCACATAATCATTGTTTACAATGAAAGCAACACACTTTCCTTCTCCTTCTTCAAAAACATAACCCTGATTGAATTGAAAACAAATACCAACGCAGGGTTGGAATCCAAGTAGTGGAAACAAACCTAATACGTTGTAGAGAGGGAATGAATAAACTGACCTCCTGCTGTTGACCTAAAGAGAAATTGCTCTGCTTTCCTTCCAATAAAGTGGTAGAACAAGACTTGATTGCTGCATGCAACTCCCTAAGATGTCCCCACTTGGGTTGTCTTAACAAACCTATTGCAAAGATTGAATATATATATATAATTAGAAGTACATATTCATCAAGGTTGGGGAATTATTAATGTTCTATAGTTACCATATTCATCAAGTGGAGCTTGATCGTAATAGGATGATATAACATAAGCAGAGGTTGTTCTCCCAAAGTTAGTTCCACCATGGTACTACAAAAACATGGTAACTTGGAAGTTATATTAGAAGATTAATAAACTGGGCGAAAATTTTAGCTTTATCTTAATTGGAGCTGGCTTTCAAGCACAGAAAATAGAGGAGAGGGATCCAATAAAATCATGAGTTGAATATGTTAATATGGATACCATATAATAATTGACATAGCTTCCATTTTTTCTTGCAATAAAAAGTGTGACATGGAATGCAATGTCTTCCGCATATCTTATGTATGCCTCACCACCATAAACTTGATAGCTTCAAAAGAGAAGAACCAAGACAAAATGAAGACAAAAACGATATTAATTGAGCTGATGAATTTAAGATAAATAAAACTAATAATCAATGTAAGGACTAAGATATGATGTCAGCAATGAGATTTTTGTTATTTAACTCGGAATAATTCATGTATAGAATCAACTAAGCATACAAAGAAGTCCAATTCTCTGTCCACAATGCAGGTTTGTTGGGGGAGTTTGGTCCAGTAAAAGTTTCCCCACATTTCATCCCGTTGCATGTGTTAATCTGCACAAAAATGCAGAACTAATAAATAAACCAAAATAAAATGAAGCTCCCAACAAATTATTGAAAAATCTTTAGTAAAAGTGTTCCACATTCTAATTTTATCCTTACATGTTAATAAAAGATCTTAAAAATGATTTTCATCTTTCAAATTTCAATTCAAATAAGTCTACAGATATTATTATTAAAATAAAATTTATTTATTGTATATATAACTAAATTACCTATTCACGGTAATATATAAAGATTAGATTGTATTTTAATGATAAAATAAACCTATACAAAATGAAAAAATGAATATAAAAGACAAAGTTACTTTTGAAGACTTTTCTTAATTCATTTAAATTCAGAAACTAAATTGAAGCTGACTTATACATTCTTATGAGACTAAATACAGCTTTTAGTAAAAAATCTTCTAAGCCATAATTGAGAGTTTAATAAATAGTTAATGAAAATATTAGACTAAGAAGTTGAAGATTCATTAGTTTTTGTTAAATAAAAAAGGAATTTCTAATTGAAAATACATTAAAATAGAATAATATTGTCTAAAAGTAATTTTAATAATTCTCTTAATTTAAAAAAAAAAGGTGGAAAATTTGTGACATTGAAAATATGGGCTGAATGAGACTAACCACTGGATCAGGAGCATCAGTTTGCTTGCACATAACCCAGGGCACGCCAGTCTCGAGGCCTACTGCCATTTTTGCAGCCCACTCAACATATTGTGATCCATCTTCTCCAAATGCTTTTTCCACGTTTTGATATTCATTCTCAATCTGTTTTTCCATTTTTACCATATAATGAAAGAAAACAAAATCAGGTATTACTACACTAAATTATTGGTTGAATAAGTGCATTTAGAGGAATCATACCTGCGACAGTATAATTGGGCCTCCTTGGGAAGCATATAAACCCTCTGATTGCATCATGCTTACTATTTTTGTCGTGAAATTTTGCATGTACATCTGGACATTGAAAATGTATAAATTCAAAAAAGGGTGAGAAAAGATTATTTAACAGTAAAAAATAAATTTATTTTAATAGATTCCGCCAATGCAGTCTACCAAAATACATTTTGTCTTATTATAAAAATAAAATGAGAGGATTAGTAAAATATTTAGAAATATTAATTTTATACTTACCTTGAATGGTTCGTTGTTAGTTCGGTATACAATGCCGGGAATATCATGTAACCAAAATGGGAATCCCCTAAAAGAAAATCACAATTAACAATACTATAATACTGCTTAAGTACGTAAAGAGAAAAGATAGAACAAAAAGTACCCATAAGTCCATTCACTTTCAATATAAGGTCCAATTCTGAGGCACACATATAGTCCTTGAACTTGGACTTCCTTTATGAACCTCACCAAGTCATATCTCCCACTGAAGTCATACTGTCCAACGTATTTAATACGCTGTAAATACCTTACGCAAATACCATACTATACGTACTACTTGTGAGTGCTTGCGAATGGTCATTCTCGAAGACATCAAAATTCAGAGAATATATATAAGGACAGATGTGAGAGAGAGAGAAAAACCTGTCCGATTTGGGGCTCATGGAGATTCCAAAACACGTAAGTCTGAATCACGTCGAGTCCCCCCTCTTTTGCTTTTGCTATCAAGGCTGGCCACATCTGCAAAAAGGTTCTGTCAAAATTCTTCTTTGTCTTTCTCTGCCATCCTTTTCTAGCTACTAGTGCACAACAACTCATCCATGCTACCATGTTTATCTATTAATTAATTCCAACAATAAAACATTCCAACCTAGTTTCTGTTCTGTTTGCTACACCAATTCGAAAGATACATTTTTTCTAGCTTCAAAATCAAAGCTATTCAAACAACATTGTTTCCTAATATCATTTACTAATACCTTTATTCAAAAACAAATTGTAAGTTCACCAATTTTGAAATCCTTTTTACTTACCACTCACTGCATATATAATTCTTAAAGTAAGCCAGTACAGCAATATTAGATGAATTGAGACCAGATTTTAAGTTAGAAGATGCAACTTTACAGTAGAAAATTAGAATAAAGGTCAAAGTTGATAAATATAAAAGGAATAAGAATAAAATGTTATAAATATGTATCCAAAATAATGTTTTACTATTTTGTATCAAAAAAAAATATTTCATTGTAATATGAATTAACAAATAGTCCACACTTAGTTTAATTTAATTGCTATTGGATTCGATTTTCTTAAATAAAGTCTTAAGAGAATAGTCTCATTTTAGTTATTTAAACTACCTTTTTTTTTTGTCAAATGTGATTTATACTAGTTACATTATTAATTTAATTGTTTTAGACATTTAAAAGAAAAGGACTAACTATTGATGACTTTTTCTCATTCTCTTTTTTTCCCTTGAATCCAATACCTTTAACTTAATTCACGATTATGTGCCTAATATAATACAACTAGACTTTGTTCGTAGCACATGCCAACTATTATACAAATACCAGACAGAAGTTTCCAAAAATGTGGCATTGATTAAAGCCAGTGTTTAAGGCCGTCTTATCAGAAAACAAGCCTCCATTAATTCATGACCAAATATGAAGACTTCGCTTCACAGCCTGAACTGTATTGGACACATAAAACCAACAAAAGTCTGAATTCTGAATTGTACCCAACACCAATACACTGTAAAAGGAGTATCTTGTACGAAAAGCAATATAAAATAATAAAACCTATTTATGTTCAACCAACACCATGTGCTTTTCATGACATTGTATCATATATGTACTTGTTTTAGCATCACATTAACCAAACTATTTTAACTAACATACTTTTTGGATCGTTTGAAGCAATTTTGATGATAAATGTGATTCTTAGACACGAATCCAAACACCCTCTTAAAGTTTCTATAGTAAAGTTCAAATCTTACTACTATATATGACTATCACTCTTAAGCTCATAAGTTAGTGAGTTAATTATCCATACATGAAACTCAGAATTTTTTCAGTAACAAGTCTAAGATTTTGGCTTCATATACATAGTAGAAGAAGATGAATGAATTGCATGAGAGTGAGACTGAATGAAATACAACATTCATTTCATTGGATGAAAGGCATTGTAGAAGTACCTGAGGAGTGCTGCGAGGATAGTGAATGGAACCTGAGAAGAGTATTTTCCTGTGGCCATCAATGATAAGCGATCTTCCATCATATGTGACCTCTGTTTCAAAATCATTACCTCCCATTGTTAATGTGAACGACACCAGCAGCAGAATCATCACCAAAGCCACCAAATTTTCCATCTCCAATAATCAACTGTTGCTTCTGCAGCTGCACACTTCTCTTTCTCGGAACCTGTCAGGTATGTGTATTACATATATAGCAATATTGTTTATCGTACAAGAAATTATGTTGCAACTTGAAAACCTTTTACGGGGTTGCAAGAGAGTATGACTTTATAGAAATTAATGGGAGACACCCAAATGGTGTAGTGACCTTATGAATGCGGCCAATATATGGCAATAATGAAATGACAGGGACAACTGCAACAACTCCTGTAAGCAGTCCTTGAAGGAACATGGGTGTCCTCGTCATTTCCTTGCAACCTTTGGATCAAGGACATGTGAGTCGCTTCTCCCTTTCTTGTACTTCTCATTTAATAATACAAGCATTCATAAAGGTTGTCTATTATTGCACAATTCATATGCTGTCTCACATTCAACTATTTTGTTTTAATTTAAAATATTTTTTTTTAAATTACTTATTTAATATAAATATGATTTTCTTATTAAAAGAAGTTTAAATAAATACTTATTTTAAAATAGGTATATTAGACAAATACATAAAAAAAGAGTATTTATTTTATTAAATAGTACTTATTTAAAAAAAAAAACTCATAATATATAGAAGTATATACAACTTGTGCATCTCTCACGGAAGATCTTACTATTTGATTGTATCCTGACAATTTAGGAAAGACGGAGATTCACTGAGAAACATAAGAGTATAAAAGTATTATAAACAAGAAAAAATAGAACAGTTATTTCGTTATATTAGAAAGAGTTAAGAGAATATAATATAATTGATTATTTTTTAATATAATTAACTTTTACATTTTTTTTTCTTGGGTCTATTTGGCAAAACCATCTAATAAGTTAGATAGTAATTGAGAAACTAGTTTATAACTGATAAGTTTTTAACTTGTTCTGATGGTAATTACGCTAACTCATTGTATTAAAAGTGTTTCATAAAGTACCTGATAAATTAGTTGAAAAATGTATAATTAATGACATAAAAGACATATTACTTAAGTTTTAGATAAAATATATTATTGTGTAACTATAATTTTATATTTTTTTAAAAATTAAACTTTTATTAGTTTTTAATATTTCTATTTATTTTTTAAAATTTGTGAAGTTTTTTATTTATTTGGAGAAGTCACTTTATTTAAATCAGCTAATGAAATGATATTAATCAAATTTAATTTTTTTAATTTTCATAAATTATTTTTTTTATTTCTCAATTTTAATTACTGATATATTAAATTTGTTTTTTTACAATTTTCATTATATATGTGTAATTTTCATATAACATAATGAAACATTGGTTACTTTAATGTATAAAGTTGATTTTTTTAATTTAAACTCCATAAAAAATTAAAAGTAACCCAAAAGTATATTAAAAATAATGCAATAATTAGTTGTATCTATAAATTTGAAATAAGTGATAACATGTAAAATAAAACTAAGGATAATAAGAAAATACATTAAAAGAGGTTATAATAGAAGAAAATTAAATAAGTTACATATTAGAACATGACTGAAATTATTCATAAAAAGCTAGAGACTCCTTATAAGTTAATCAAGTAAGCTAGCAGACAGCTTATTATTCTTAATAAACATATTTTTTTGTGAAAAAAAAGGGAGAATTTAATTATATTTAAAAATTTTGAAAGATTTTAGTAAGTATCATATGAAAAAGTGCATTTGTGTTTGTAATGGTAAGTGAAACTGACAAATTTTCACAAATTAAGTCTACAAACTTCTCCGTTAGTGTAACAACTATCACATGCAATATATCAAGAAGAAGAAAGAAAAAAATTACTCAAGATATTTTTATACTAATTCGTTTGATAGAACAAATGTCCAGTTCTGAATCAATAAATTGAATTTTACCATATATACTACTGTTGGAAGATACAAACAAATATTTTTTTTTTTCATAATCACATTAACATGAGTATTTTTTTTGTACGAATATTATTTTACAAGAAGTCACTCTTAACTAGCATAAGTATTGTTTAACAAGTCACTCCTGACTACCACGAGTATTATTTAACAACAAATCATTTCTGGCTAAGATAGAAACTTTTTAGGTTGTGATAAAAAAAAAATCATAGGTTGCTCACTAAATAAGGATTGTGTCTTTTGACATTTATGAGGTTAAATATTCTCTTCTAACTTGTTAAATGATCACAACAATATTCATACAAAGCTAATTTAGGACACAAAATTTGTAACAACCATTTATCACTTGTGTAATAACAAACTCCTCTACTCTTCTTCTTGATGAAAGATTTTATATTGACCTAGGAGAAAATAGTTGTTACAAATCTTTTTTCTAACCGTTGTCTCACATTCTTTTGAATGTCTTCCTTGTAAGTGATGAGCTTAGATGTAGAAGATGCATTAAATGAGCTTCATGCATACATTAAATATTTTTCTCTTCTTTAAACAATATCTTGATAGTTAGATGTACTCATCTTTTCTTGAATCGAATGTTTTTACTTGAACTTGTAAAAACATATAGTCATATAAAACAAATAGAATTTTCCAAAGTTGACAAAGCAGGAACTTGAAAGTTGCTTAAATAAAGTAATTTTAGCTCATGTTGTAAAAGATTGTTGATGTGTTATAAGTTTTTTCTTATCTTCTTAATCAAATGTAAGAAACAAATAATCCCTACATCATATATTAACTATACAAATATTCGTAAAGTATTATGTTAAACATTAGAATGCTTTAGTATTGCTATAATTAATAATGAGTGATGAGTTAGTGTTGCTTGAGGCTTTCATAATATGAGTTTAGAGATTGTAGTGACATCTAATCATATTAGTTTCAACATGCTAATTGTGACTAGTTATTTCATTAGTATGATATGGAAAAAAGAGTTATATGAAGTTTCAGGAATAAGGTATGAAGGTGCTAGAAGAAATTGCCAAACAAGAAAATAAGGGCATGGCGTTCATGGCTTCAGCATATGGACCAACTCAATTCTGAGTAGAACCTAGCCCATTTACTAAAAGGAGTCCTAGCCCAGTTGAAGAGAAGGTGGATCCTTTACATGTGTGTGTACTACAGTGCAAAATGCAGAAAGTAATGTGAAGTATGAAGAAGGTTCGTAGAAGGTGGCAAAGTTACTAGAGAACAAAATGTTTTCTCTTGGACCAGTAGGCAGTGTTGAACACCACCGAGTAGGTTCACGATTGACAAAGATGTTTCTTAACCATGTTCATTCGACTGTGCCTTTATTTACTTTTAAACAAATACTATTTTATTGGACCACTAAATAGACGGCGGCGCACGTATATGATGATTATGTATGGAGCAACAAAACTTGGTGCTCAAGTTTAGACCTAGATCTCACCAAACCAAATTTCAAACTCCAAAACATGGACACAATCTTTTTCATATCATCCATAAGCAGACAAACAGGCACCAGGGCCCCAATCTTTTTAATTATTCATTATTTTAAGTCAACAGTTAGTCAGTAAATTCATATCTACATCCAGTGTTCACACTCACTCTACATACAATTGTTTTTAACAAATAAACTACATAATGTTTTATAGACGTCAACTATCTTCTACAAATTATTTTTTGGCAACTGGGTCTACAAAATTCAAAAGTATAATTGGTTTGAGTGACATTAAAGTGAATTGATCACTATTTTTTTATGGGAAGGAGAGGATAAAAGTGAAAGGTGAGAGTAGTTTGAACGGAGGATTGGATAATGGATCCAAGCTGGCCAAGTTGAGAAAACAAAGGAAGAGGACAACAACTTGATAGAACACGGGAAGAAAAAGGTTTGAATTGAATCGGAAGGGCCAAAAGATGAAAATGATTCCTAACATAAACCAATTAACTGTGTGGGAAAGGTGTTGTGGACTGGTCTTCATCAATCTATTACGAGGTAACATCCTGGTAGCTTCCACCTTTAGACCAACGTCCTTATCCACTACCCTCACCAACCACGTCACACTCAATTTCGCATTCATTTTACTGTTTCTCAATCCGTTTTCCATTACAATCTTCTTGCTAAATAAAAAACATATTCCATGCAACTCTCAATAACTATTTATCCTACGTTTTTGACCTCATTCCATTTATTAATTTTGCTACAACACCCTCAAATTTTAGTCAATACTTTTTTTTTACTGAAAACTTCTGGATACTCATACCTAAAATCTGTGTGTGCACATTGCTGTCTTAATTGTGTGCTGCGCCATGGAAAAGGATGTCACCAACTCCTCATCAAATGTGGCACGCACCTAATAGTCAAAGCATTACTGAAGAGTGGTACCAATATCCAATTTAAGTAAATAGTGTTTTCAGAGAAGAATATTCTTCGAGATTTGCAACTAACCACACACTATAATTACTTTGTCAGAGTGCGTTTCAGAAAATGATTTTTATTATTAATAATGGTTATAAAACCTTATTATCAAAACCTAGTTTTGGGAGAAATGATTCGAGTATTAGCTTTGCAAGGAGATGATTGAAACCATTTTATGAGCTCTAACATTTTTCTTAATCAATCAATATCAAACAACAAATTCAGATATTAGAAAGATTCGCTGATCGCTGTTGTATTTTGATTTTGTTTGATCTCATGAATGGGGTTTGAAGAAATTTGTGTTTCTGAATCTGACATATGTATTACACACACATGCAATCAACATTTTTCACTCATGGTAGGGTATTTTGAGAACGTTCAAAAGTGGTACACGTGGCGATGAACAGTTGGGTTGAGGAGAAAAGTTGGGCCCACATGGTGTCGACAAGATAAAGAGTGAGCAGCTACCAAAACAGTCAACGATTTGACCAAAACCGGGTGGGGCGGTGACGGAAGCAGTGACAAAATCGGCTGAAGGTGGCTCACTTAAACGCATCCTCCACTGACGATCTGCCACGTATCGGCTGCGGTCACCTTTATAGGATGAAAGTTTGAAGGACTTGTCTACCCTACGTACCACCTTCCTCCACGCGCGTGTGAAAATAAACCCTTTCTCGCTTCCTATAAAGCTTAACCTCACCTTTCTTTTCTCAAGTTTCAAGTCACACACAACAACTATAGTTAAGGATACGAGGAACACAGACACAAACCAGAGCAGAGAAAAACCGCGAATGCAAGGAGAATTGGAATTACCACCCGGGTTTAGATTCCACCCTACTGACGATGAACTCGTGAATCACTACTTGTGTAGAAAGTGTGCTGCTCAGTCCATTGCTGCTGCCATCATCAAAGAAATCGATTTGTATAAGTTTGATCCATGGCAGCTTCCAGGTATATAGCTGTCTTTTTCTTAAGCATCATTCGACCAACAAAGAACTTGGACTAAGCCTAAAATTAACGTTGTTGTTTTCTGTGTGCAGACATGGCTCTTTACGGTGAGAAAGAGTGGTACTTTTTCTCCCCTCGTGACCGAAAATACCCAAACGGTTCGCGACCGAACCGGGCGGCTGGAACCGGGTACTGGAAGGCCACCGGAGCGGATAAACCGATCGGAAAACCGAAAGCCCTTGGAATTAAGAAAGCCCTTGTGTTCTACGCGGGGAAAGCCCCAAAAGGAGTGAAGACCAATTGGATCATGCACGAATATCGCTTAGCCAACGTCGATAGATCTGCCTCCAAGAAAAACAACAATTTGAGGGTATGTCACAATAACATCAAAATTCAATTTTTTTAAACTTTTCTTGTTTTTAATTTCACTTCATTATAATAACATGCGACTTGAAAAACTTTTTTTAACGATTGTGTCTGTTGGATTGGAATTGCAGCTTGATGATTGGGTGCTGTGTCGAATTTACAACAAGAAAGGGAAGATTGAGAAGTACAATAATGGCGATGCTGTGGTGGATCAGAAGCCGGCGAAATTAGCAGAAGAGGTATTGTTCGAGCATGAGATGAAGCCGGAGATTAAGATGTACGGCCACGATCATTTCAGGAACAACCAATTGTACATGGACACGTCGGATTCGGTGCCGAGGTTAAATACGGACTCTAGCTGCTCGGAGCACGTGGTTTCGCCGGACGGCACCTGCGAGAAGGAGGTGCAGAGCGAGCCCAAGTGGAACGACCTCGAGTTGGGCCCGGACCTGGTTTCGGGCTACGATTTCAATTTCATGGAGCTGTCATCAGATGACGCTTTTGCCCCTCAAACCCAATACCAAATGAACCAGCCGTCACCGTGGCTGGACATGTTCGCGTACCTTCCGAAGACATTTTAATTTTTTTAGGGTGGGACCCGCATGAGGAAACAAGGTCTCTCACAATTTATTTTTAAAATTTGTTCAAACCCAAAAAGAAAAAGAAAAAACATTGAATCCTGCGGTCGTAACTACTGCACGTGCAGTGGCGACCGTCTCTGTTGAGTTTAACTGCTATTGGTCGGTAAGGAAGAATGAGAGGTCAGGTGTAACTAAAATAAAACTAAGAACAATGATCTCCACTGGGTGAAGAATGGAGAATGAAGATCCATTAGTTATGTTAGGAATTGTGTTAAGGAGTAGAAAATTCTAGTTCCAATGCTGCAGTGGATTTTTTTGTATGTCTGTGATAATATTATATTATATTTTTTCAATTTTTCAGAGTAAGCAGCAATTGAAAATTGAAACTAAACTTGTGTTATTGTCGACCATACTGCATCAACTTTTATTGTGTTTTACCTTTTCAATTGTAATGTAATAATATAACTATCACTTCGGGAATCAGAATGTTACACTAATACAACACAACAATAAATATCGTAACATGTTCCAATGTAACCGACATCTCTAGATTTTGGAACACCAAAGCTATGAACTAGTTTTTTTAATGATCAAATACTGACATCTCTAGATTTTGGAACACGGCTGCAATCTCCCGGTCCCCAACCAATTAACTGCTTCTCATTTTCGAATACCATCACTTTGTCTTGCATGGATATGTCTGCATAAACAATGAACAAAAGAATTGTCATGCAAGTTCCAAATAGGGAACCAGAAGAAAAGAGATGGTAACAGTATAACAAAATCGTTACCTCCAATTAGGTTCAGTTCCTCCAAACCTATTTCAGACCCGTTTAGAATGCCCAGACAAACATTTCCCAGGTTCTGGAAAAACATATGACATCCATAACATGTGATAGCGGCAAAGAAGTTGAAACATGGAAGATATTGATTGGTCAGAGTGTAGAACTCACTGATATAATAAGATAAGCTTCAGGAGCAATCTCAAATTGAGCTTTAACTCTTCCACCATTGTTGAAAATAAGTGCCACAGGCTTGAAGTATTTTCGGACTTCACGTATGCTTCTGAAAGGTCTTCTACCGTGCCAGCAGATAGGTAAAGTCTGATCATCAGGTGCTGCTTTCAAGGGCTTTCCAGTTAAATCCTTCTTCAACTACATTTGCAAATTGAACAAATGGTCCCATTATTTTCTGGCACAACAGTAAAAAATATGATAAATGCTTTCTTCTGTGCTAAAAACTTTCCAATTGTTGCTTAAAATTGCCCTGAGGACCTATGTTAAATACTTTATTTGTTTGTTTTTCTTATAATTTGAATCTTCTTCATGAAACCTGAAAGAAATAATTAAGGACATAGACAAAAAGAGAGCAACACTCAAAACTAGACTTTTGTGCTTGATTTGGTCCGTTGTGCAGATGCATTGCTACATCAATATTTACACTAGGCAAGACACCTCTCGGAAAATTTAAGGGTTGGAATATAAAGATATATCCCATGGAAATTTACTGTAATGTAAACCTAAATTTTGATGAACATAAGAACGAATTGAGTTTATTATTTTTCCATTTTTCAACATTGCATGATCATATAGAAGAAATGTATCATGCCTAATGAAAAACTTCAAATTCGGGAATATAGTGAAAATAATTTAACTGACCCAAGAAAGTAATGCTTGGTAAGCACGAGAGTTGAAGTAACTATAAGAACTCCCTGTGTCAAAAACAGCTGTCAGACTTCCAACCCCAGTTTTCCTCCCTCCAAAAACAAGTTCAGCTGGCCCTGCAGAGTAATGTTTGCTGACACAAAGCACACATAATAAGATTCAAAACAGGACATAGAGTTATGATACGAATCATTGAGAACACGAAGAAAATGTAAAATGAGGATGTGACTTCTAAAGGTGAACTCACGAATCTACAGATGAAATTGGAGTCCATGTCACTCGAGCAGAATCATATGCATTTCCAAAGAAGATATAGCCTCCTCCTTGTGAACTTAAACAGTGCCCAATCACATTTCGCACCAAGCCCTGACTATTCAGCTGGGATATCAAGCTGGTCTTTCCCCTTCCAAGGCCAAGTATTCCATCTAAGGGATG
>Ga0099824_1008389_pt1 | contig 13230 bp, 6 predicted proteins | sample SiratrowhiteBW_FD_76837 | JGI IMG/M metagenome (GOLD analysis project Ga0099824, IMG submission 76837) | Root nodule microbial communities of legume samples collected from California, USA - Siratro white BW | ecosystem: Host-associated > Plants > Roots > Nodule | place: USA: California... | reverse complement strand
TTTTTTAAAAAAAAAAAAAAAAAAAAGAAATGTGAGTGATAAGTCATGGATTAATCGTTATATGGTATTCTGATAAGATTAGATTTGAGTTCTTATAACTCAGAACACCATAAAGTTTTTGCTAAAAAAAATCGATTTTCTTTCAAAATTCATATGCCTTGATTGTATTTCAAGTACATCCTTCTTATAGGCCAAATTACATAAAACCCTCTATTTTCCACCATAAGAATATGAATGATCTACTTTCTTGTAATATGTGACCATTCAACCACTTAAAATACATAATAAACATTACACAGAAAATTTTAAATTATATTGACCCTATATCACCTTCTTTCTTACATCTTGCACAAACAATTTTTTCTCCTTTGTCTTATCACTCCCAATTCGAAACTACACTAAATCACTGTCCTTCTTTTTCTTATCAACAATAAAAAAATAAAAAAAATAAAAAACACTTGAGAGATGTTTCAATCCTATAATAAGAGTACACATTGTAACAAGAAAAAACAAACATCTAAAAGGTCCTATGCATATAATAACCCACAAAGATGAATCTAACTATTGCAAACAAGAGCTATTGCAAACAAGAGAAACTAAGAAAAAAATTGAACCATAAAAATACACAGTACATGAAAGCTCTCATACTTGGAAGGATAGTGGTACCGCTTTCCTTTCATAAACCACAAAAAAACACTTAAATCGCTTTCCTTTTTAAATTGCCTTAACATTGATGTGGGCCAGAAATGACATTCAAATTGATAACAGAAGATAAATAAAATTTTAATTTTCTTTTTGAAGAGAGAGAAAAAGTTAGAGCATTAGATTTTTGTTCTGATGGATATACCTCTACTTTTATGCTTTATTGCTCTTTTATTCTAGTTTTTCATAAAATGAGGAGTACAATATAAAATATGAGATTAGACTCTTTAAATTCATCTTTCTACCCATATTATAATTAACATTAAACACAAAATTAAAGGTATTAATTATTAACCATCTAGATTCCTGCTAAACAGAAATGCACACCCTTAAACAAAACTGATTGTATTTTGAGTTTAATGCTGACAAATTCTTCCCTTAAACTCAAACCTTCATTATCCTTTCTTCCAATAATCTTCTTTAAGGAAGTTACAAAATTGTATTGTTGTTATCGGAACTAAGTAAATATATCATATTCATAGAGCGACCAGTTGAGAAATCATGACTATTTTTTTCACTTTCATATTTCGAAAGATTTTCACTTCACGTATGTTCTTTGTAGTCAATGAATGCTTATTGTTTTACCAAACCACACATGAAGCTAAATCATTATTAATTTCAATAGCCACTCTCAAATTTTTATGCCTTAGAAATTAAGTGATTCAAACTGGAGAGACTCTTTATCCTTAGACATTAAGTGACAACTCCTTTTTCTGGTTCCCGATATCCTTTGGTTGGGCTTCTAAAGTTTTGGTTTGCTTTAAAATTTCACTAACATCTTCTATCTTTCCCTTGCACCTAAATAAAAGTTCTCTTTGAATCTCTACCTTATTTCTTGATGTTGTAGCAGACATGCTCGACGACAAATCAGGTGTAGATAGATTTATTGTATGTGTAAACCTACCAATAACTTCCTTAATTGGCTCTGCTTTTATGGTCATAGGTTCAAATTCATAATTCTTCCACCCTAGATTACTAATCTACCAATAACTTCCTTAATTGTGCTTCATTCTTTGTGACTTCTATCTGTAGCATATGAGCTTCTAATGCTTTGGATGTTTTAAGAATTTCATCTACATCCTTAACTTTGCCTTCAAGCCTACGAGAAAGGGCCTTTTATCTTTAGATTGAGTTTGAACATCCAATTCTTTGTCATCTCCACATATGCAAGCACTCGACCATTTTTGCCCTTTAAGTACCACATCCGATCAATCTTTTATGAAAATTAAACATCCTTTCTCTAGTAATTGTCATATACTAAGAATATTATTTTTCAAGTTAGGTACATAATAGACTTCCTCCATAGTACCTGTTTTTCCATTCTTTTGGGAGAAACATATTTTTCCTCTACTTTTTATTGAAACCTTCGTTGAGTCTCTAAAAGACACATGTCCATCTTTTATCTCTTATATATCAAGAAAGAGATGTTTGTGCCCACACATATGATTGCTAGCACTAGTGTTTAGATGTGGTCACCATGTCACTATCGAGAGTGATGCCTTGATTAGTTATCATGAGGATCCCTTCATCTTTTGTTCATCTTTTATCTCTTGTATATCAAGAAAGAGATGTTTGTGCCTACACATGTGATTGCTAGCACCAATGACTAGATGTGGTCACCATGTCACTATCGAGAGTGATGTCTTAATTGGTCATCATGAGGATCCCTTCATCTTTTGTTCCTCTTCCTCTAAATTTTCATTTTCTTCCACTTTCTTCTTAACATAGAAATCCTTTGCCTCATGCCATATTTTTCACAATTGTAATATTTAACATTTGGATTATTAAAACGATCATATCTTCCATGATCGTAGCCTCTTCCACACCAATTTTGCTTGTTCCTTTGTCCTTTCTCTTCATTGTTATTTATACTACCACGGTTTCTGCTATGACCATAACCGAGACCTCCGCATCCTCATCCTCTTCCTTGGTTGTGTTGCGCATACAACACTTTGTCTTCATTGATGGTCATTTTTGTTTGTAAGGCTTCCTCCAGGACTTTTTGTTTCTTTTTCTTCTTCCGTTATTCATGTGCTTCAAGAGAACCCTTGAGATTATCAATGGACATTTTTTCTAAATTTCTTGACTCCTCGATTGCACATACAACATTTTCAAAGTCATCAGTCAAATGATTGAAAAATTTTCTCCACAATCTTGCATCCATGCGGGTTTCTCTATTGTGTTTGAGTTGATTGACTATTATTTGCATACGAGTAATGTAGCTAGATACATCTTATGAATCCTTAATCCTCATGGCTTCCAACTCATCCTGTAGAGTTTGAAGACGCATCTGCTTAACTCGCTTGACACCCTTTTTCCAAGATGTCCCACGCTTCCTTCGAAGTTGATACATCAACAATCTTCTGAAAAATTGACTCATGAACAACTCTATACAACATGTACAAAGCTACCTTATTTTTTGATCGTGTCTATTTCAACCTTTTATTTTGGATTGCAAAATATTCCGTGATATTTTTAGTTCTTCAAAACCTTATTGCACCACCTTTCAAGCATCGTGAGATCTAAGAAGGACTTTCATTTAAATGCTCCAATTATCATAATTTGTCATCTTTGTGGGTCGTGATAAGGACAAAGTATTGGTCACACTCGTCATATCTCTGATACCCAATTTGATAACAGAGGACAACACATATTTTATTTTTCTTCTTGAAAAGAGAGAAAAAGTGAGAGTACAATAGACTTTTGGTTTGATGGATATACCTCTACTCTCATGCTCTATGCTCTTTTATTTTTCATAACAAGAGAAATACACTATATAATATCATAATATACTCTTCAAATTAATTAACATTATAATTAACACTAAATACACACAATTAAAGGTATTAATTATTGACCATCCAAATTCCTACCCCAAAATATAATTGATTATATTTGAGTTTAATGATAACATAAACTACCTATTATAAATTGAATTTTCACCCAATCCCCCTTCCCATTCCCTTTTCTCATTGTGGTATACTTTAGACCTAGTTACCAGAGTTGGCATTATGACTGTTTCAAACTCAGATTTGGATTCAAGCTCTTGGTGTACCATATGAAAAAAAGAGAACTATGTCTTTAGTGTACGATGATTGATCCACACCCAATCTTTTTTAGGGTCTATTAAATATTTTCTCTTCATCTACAATATTATTTCCAGAGATGTTTTAATTTCTGGGACTACAAATACCACCTATCAGTGCAATTCACACTATCACCCATATCGTGTCACACTTTTGATTGAGATGTAGAGTAAAAAATTGCATTAAATGTTTTCTTCTTGAGTTTGATAGAAAAGATTGTAACCATATCGACCAAGCACACATATCTCACGATAAATCAAGTCATTTTTCTTCTATTTCTTCACTAATAATACACTTTCTACACCTTACTTCCATACCTCTTTTTAGCAAATCATAAATAAATAAATAAAAAAACATGCAACCCATAGAAGAAGTGCAGAACCTTAAAAACATGAAATCTATTTCTCTCCTTTAAACATGAAATCTATTTCTCTCCTTTATTTCTTCTCGTATTCTACAATGACGAAGGATTAAACATATAGCCATTCCATTCACATCTATTATTCAAAGTATCATCAAAAAATTGATGGGATTTTGCACATTATTTCGCAAACACTACTGATGTTGAAAATACTCATGTTACTCTTTAGGAAGTTTTTGTACTAACAATATACTAATTAATCAAAAATTGAAGTTAGCAAATGATAAAATCCTTCCAAGTGCGGAAAATTTGTTATTGTTATTGACAAATCTAAATTGTTGATTTTTTTTTTTGTTTGCACATGTTTGTTTCCATTGTTTGTATGGCCAACTATCACGTTGGTTCACCAAAATCCTTCTATCCTGCAAAATAAAATAAAATAAAATAACGTTTTTGTCTATATATTTGGAATTGTGTTTTATTACAGAGTTCATTATCATAATTTGATAATTCTTGAAAATTCATATTAGTTGATGCAATTAAACGCATCAAAGATATCTATAAGATCTCCAGAATCAAGTGGCAAGGAGACCCATGCGGACCAACAGGTTTTACATGGGATGGTCTGACTTGCAATTCTGGGAATCCTCCAAGAATCATCTCAGTGTAAGTAATATTTTAATGATGAAGTGCATTGAGTGACAAAATGTATATCTTTACAAATCAAGATTTTGTTTTGAAGAAGCTCCTCTATAAGTATTATAAAAAAAAATAGAAGAATGAATACATTTTTTATAAATTAAAATTAATTTATGCGTGACAAACTCTTGGATTTTGATTTCTCTAAAACTTTATTTTAACCTGTAAAAATATGTTTTCCCTAATCATAGACTAATTTTAATTTCTGGGAGAAATTAATTTTATTTTTATTTTTATTTTTTTATAAGTGATAGTGAAAATCTTTATTACTATCTAAATTCTTTAAACCTCCCTTGTCTACTTATTTTTGCTCGATCAGTGACATGATTTTCTCATAACCACATCAAGTAATAATAATAATAATGTTATGTAATATGCTTCATTTGCCTCTTTCTATTCTTGTTTTTATGGGGATGACAAACATATATTCATAATTTAAGCAGAAACTTGAGCTCAAGTAAATTATCAGGCGACATAGATGTGTCTTTCTCCAACCTTGCAAATTTAGAGATTTTGTAAGTTCCTTTTCTTGAATTTAGTATTCCAATATCAATACTTCTCCTTTTGTAGGACAATTATACAGGAAGGTTAAATTATAAAAACCAATCAATAATTACTGCTATACGTTGCAGGGATCTGTCAAACAATCAATTGGTGGGAGAGGTGCCAGAATTCTTTGCCAAATTATCACACTTGAAGATAATGTAAGTTGTTGAGTATTGACAAAACTTTCAAAAAAGTTCCCATGCTTCTGCTTGTTGACCAACTTATTTATAAAAAAAATTAAAAGAAAAAAATAAAATAAATACTTTTATAAATTAAAATTAGGTTATATATAAATGTAAAAGAAAAATTTATAAAAGTTACATGAAAGGAATTTTGCAAATTAATTTATGTATAATATAATTTTAATTGAAATAATCTCGTTGTTTTTCTTCTAGAAATGGATCGTGAATAAATTTGTCTATATCTTTGCAGTAATTTGTCCAGGAATAGTCTCAGAGGTTCCATTCCTGATGCTCTCATAGCGAAGTCAAAGAGTAATTATTTGCAACTGAGGTTTGCTCATAACCTATATCTACATATAATTTTGTAACTAGATGTTTAAAAGGTTTATAAAGATTCACACACTACTCAATCGACAAAATTAGATTATTTTAGTTCACATAAATAAAATAATGCTGGTTTTTAGTTCTTAAAATAAGATTATCTTTATGAAAATATGGGATTTGTAGTTCTTAAAACGTTAAGAAGAACTTATGTTGTCTGATTAAATAAAAATTATTTCTTCGCATTTATTATATTACTTTATAACTGATGCTTGCATAAATTATTCCAGTTTGGATGGGAATACTGGTATCTGTCACATAGGATCATGCAAAAAGAAGAATATTGTTCCATTAGTTGCAACTATAGCATCAATTGTTGTCTCTATAATAATAGTGGGCATAATTATGGCGATTTGGAGATCAATCAGAGAAAAAGGAGGTATACTCATAATTAATATGATATTTTCTACAATATTATGATATCGAGTTTACAATCATTATTTCTAATTTATTCTCATTCTTTTCCCTTTGAATCTATAGAAAACATTTTATTTAATATCTTTTATCATTCTTTCTTGATAGATAAACTTATCATATCTATATTTTCTCTCTTCCATTATCTAACTAGATGATTGATAAAAACTGGTGTCCGTTGTTTATTTTCATTTGAAAATATATAATAGTCACAATCAACATAGTTTAAAATTTCACGTTTTATGTATGAATTAGTGAAAAACTTATATGAAAACTTTTACAAATTAATTTATATGTAAGGCAATTTTAACTTATAGATAAGTTAATTACATTTTTCTTCTAAATTGTTTGTTGAGAATTTTTCTGTGAATAGACCTTATGTCACTAACTTGACAATGTGATCTTTTATCGTGTCATTTAATTAAAAATGGTAAAAAGGATTTTGTTATTAATTGTAAAAAAAAAATAACCTTAAAGGAATACTTTACATTTTTTTTAGTAACAAAGAATGATATTGATAGAAACATTTTCCAGATGTTTCAACTCTAATAAAAAAAGATATTACAGCTTAGAATAAACAAGATCAAACTCTCCTCCTAACCATCTTTTTAGTCTTGTGCCACAAATCGTAGCCTATCCTAAAGACCCTCATTTACATTCCATACAAAGGTAGAAACGGATCTCAGTTTACATCCTCCTCTCTACAGTAACAAGCTCCTTCCACAAGATTAGAAATGATGAATTTTCCGTTACTAATGTTATAAATATCTTCCTAGGACTCAGCAGAGCCTTCTCTAGGTTTCACATGACAGACAGCTTCTTCTGTATATCATTTCCATTTCTGATTATAGAGTTCAGATCTTCAATGTTCAGATCATCATAAACCTGCAACACAAGACCACACCCTATCCTGACTTCTGCTACTGATAGCTTCATTTTGTACCCACTACATTTGTAATTAACCAAACCTAACAATTTTTCCCATTATTCCTCTATACATTAGCTCTGATCTAATCCCCACCTCCCAATAAATAGCCTAGCTCCTGATTCAATTCTGCTGACATCTTTGTATCTACTATCGTCACCAATGCACTTAAAACTCTAAAACTTGTACTAGATCTATCTCCCTAATAGAGATAAAGTTTCCAAACATTGGATTGGGCATAAATGTCAACTAGAGAAATTGAAAATGACCTTAGACACCTTATGTCTTAGCCAGGACCAACCTTTAAGCTGGGCTAAACAGAAAATTTCCTCAACATACACTACCCCGTTTTTAAACTATTGTTTCTATGATTCCAATTTTTTCAAATTATTGTCACCCACATCCCTTTGCCGATAGAGTTTGAATTCCTATCGAGGCTCATCAAATAGAAATTGTGAAAATGAGTAGAGATAAAATTATGCCAAATGGTAGTGTTTCCTACCCATCTATCACAACAATCCCACACTTTCTGCACAATTTTACAGTAAATAAATAAATGTTGGAGTGTTTCCTCTTGACAATTACACAAAGGGCACCTACTATTAGTTATTGTCACCCCTCTTCTTACTAAATTAACTCTAGTTGGAAGTTTGTCAAGCAATGCCCTCCACACACAAACTTGTGCAGACGAAGCGACTTTCGTGCACAACAACTACTGGAAAATATTTGTGTCTAACTTGTTCCACAATTTCTCAGTATTTTATATCCAGATCTTGTTGTGTACACCTGTAGATCATCCTCCACCCATACCCACCCATCCCTATAGCCCCTTTTCCATTGGATAGTTGAAATAAGGTTGATCAGCTGCTATTCTAATTCCTTCTCCCAGACAAATCTCTCTCTTCTCCAAATTAAGTTCCAACTGTATATTTCTTTACTTTCATCATTCACCCATTCCCCAACATTACACTATGATATAGAATATAATCTAGGAAATTTATCTTTTAACAATTGATCTCCATCTCACCTATCATCCCAAAACCTCACACTTTTCCCATCCCCTAAGGTCCATTTTATTCTACTATCAAACCAGTTTGGGTGGTTTCCAACATCACATAAATTACATAGATCATGCCACCACCTAGAATGTTTATGTTCTAACATACTAATATTCATATCACTCCACAAGCCATACCTTAAATGTATTAGCTCCCTCCATAATCCATATTCCTATGTCCCGATCCTCCATTTTCACTTAGCTAACAAAGTTACATTAAAACTACCAACATCTTTAATGCCCAACCCTCCAACTTCCTTTGGTGTACAAACTTTCTCCTAGACCACCAATGCAATTTTCCTTCCCTCATAGCTCTTATCCAAAGGAATTTAGCTTGTATTTTCTTAATTTGCACTAGTAGAAAAATGGCCTTCTACATCAGTTATGGAAGACATTCTACATCAGTTATGGAATCAACGTAGATGTAGGCGACGTATAATGTCTTAGATATATAATGTCAATTATGCAACCAACGTCATATGTATGCCACTACGTGGGTTAAAAATAAAAACCGACATCATATACCCAACTAAAATAACTGAATTACAGTGTAAGAGGTAGACAACCGACGTAATAGAAGACTTTTTACGTCAATTGTAAGCTACAACTGATTTAAAAAATCCTCTATTATGTCGGTTATAGCTTACAACCGACGTAAAAGAGGATTTTTAAAAAAAATAATGGGTTGATAAATATCTAACCACCACAAGAAAATACCACACAAAATTTTAGAATTTTGTAGCAAGTATAGATATGTGAAATAAAATAAAAGGATACAATCTAAAAAAATAGGTGAAAATAACAAAAAAATAAAAAAGAAACCCTAAATGATGGAATTTTGGAATTTTCGGAGGCCCAACCGCCTTTGGTCTTTGGCCAGTGAATTTGTTACCTCATTTCGAGCAACTTTCATTTTTGGAGCTTCTTAATCCAAGCTCTTTATCAAAAGTTATGGTCGTTTGACGTTTTTCTATCTTAAATTTTGTAAACCCTAAATCTATGATAAACCTATACAATGTAAGAACTCTACAGTCAAATATATACTAATCAAGATGCTATTAAAAAATGTGGGTCAAAAATAAATTTCTAACTATTTTTAATGAATTTTACAAAATTGCTAACCTCTTGCAAAGAGAAGAAAGAAGTGTCAAACCATGCATTCAACTGAGACAACCAAGAAGCTTGCACACACCAAACGAATGTGGAAGAAGCTGAAAATGGAGTCAAACAAACCCTACCAAAACCAATGAACAATAAAGATACAAATGAAAACCAGTGAGAAGAGAGAGGGACACCACACAAAATACAAATGAAAACTAGTGAGAGAAAAAGAAGCACCACGCGAAGGTTGAGAGGAGAAGGCAGCGAGGCTCAGGAGGAGGCAGTGAGACTTAGAAGGTGAAGGAGAAGGAAAATGAGGAGGTGAAGGAGAAGAAAATGTAATAGAAAAGTGATACCCAAGAGTTAATATCTTGAAATCCCTAATTTTATCTTGACAGATATACTACGTCCGTTGGGATAACTGGTGTAGTATATGACTACATTTTACTAATTTTTTTTCAAAATTTACTCGCGCGCCAAGAGGAGGATATTACGTCGGTTACAAAGTTCCAACCGACATAATATGGGCTACATACTACGTCAGTTGGCACCTTCAAACTAACATAGTATCTTCAGCGCCATTACAAAGTTTTCAAATGTTGAATTTTTAATTTTGAATTTTTACTTTTTTCAGTCTTTTCTACGTCGGTTATGAGTGACAACCGACGTAAAATATGATGTATTACGTCGTGTTTGAGTTAACCGACGTAATATCTCTTCAAATATTTACAAAAATGTCATTGTGTTCTTGTTTATATCGGTTCTGTTTTAATTGGCATTATCCTAACGTAAAATGCGTTTTTTGTACTAGTGTTATTTACCAACACTAGTATCTTTGGAAAAAGAATGATAGAATAGTGGCATCGCATTAATCACAAACTTGATCAAACTCGACCTACAATAGATAATAATCTACCATTCAACCTAGAGAGTTTTGACTTGATTTTATCAATAATTGATTTTCAAACAAAGTTTCTCCTATGATTCCCACCAACAACAGTCAACCTTAACTACGTGAAAGATTAATACCATATGTCTGTCGACAGGCACTTAAAGAATATGTTTACATCTTCCTCACCAACCCCTAATGCTCAATTTGTCTTTTCGTTTAAAGGAATCACTAGTAGAAAAAATACATTTAATCGCGTTTGCATAAGGCTTACAAGCGCGGTTGCGAAACCGCGATAAAAAGTACTGAAGATACCAACGCGGTTGTACAACCGCGATGGAAAGTATAACATACCATCACACAGAACATGCTCTCGTATCAACTCAATATCTTGTCCTATCACATTTACACAATTCACATACGGACAATAATATTTTTTATTTACTCCTATTCCATTCTTCTTAGCAAATGTAAAAACTCTTCAACACTGTTCTCATACTTATCACTGATTCGACTTGCAGTTATCCAACTTCGATCCATGACTACGTATGCAAAAAAGACATCATACATATTAAACAAGACACAAATGAAACCTAAAATTGTTGGTGATCGAACATCCCCGGACTCAATACCAACACGTGATGATAAGCATAAATATTTCAAAGAACATAAAATGTCGGGGATCGAACATCCCCAGACTCAATACCAACACGTCATGATAAACATAAATATTACAAAAAACATAAAATGTCGGGGATCGAACATCCCCAAACTCAATACCAACATGTCATGATAAACATAATATTACAGAAAACATAAAACGTCAGGGATCGAACATCCCCGGACTCAATACTAACACGTCATGATAAACACGATACAATCCTAATGATATACTCTAGTCTCTCTAACATCATCCTAGTAAGTTAATTAAATAGAAGCATTGAGAATTTGACAAAAGGAATAGACGAACCTGAAAAGTAGAGCCAATAGAAGCAACACCACGATACAATGGCAACAAACTTGAGAAGCATGTGGACAACTATGGCGGATACCTCAAAACAGAGAAAATTGAATAAGTGCAGAAAATTATGATACATTTGTATAGGTACTAGTTTCATGATAATACAACATATTTAGTTAATCTAATATACACACCAAAACGAAAAATCCAAGTTGAGAAGGAATGGCTCTGGACCTTGAAAACAGAAGAAATAAGCGCATTTTAAAGGTCACCAAATAGAAGAAATAAGTGCATTTAAGGGTCACTAACCTTACTTAAGACTTTCCAACACTCTTTCTCGGATGAAAACTCTATGCCACCCAAAATGCCAAACTTTAAACAAAAATGGCTAAAAATCAAGGTATTCAATACTTGCTGCAGAAAACGTTGAAAGTTAATCATGGAGTGTGTAAAACAATATTAACAACAAATGCATTTGACTATAAGATTGGTTCATGCTTAGCAATATTAACAATGGGTTTGTGTAAAGCAATACTAAAAATAAGGAGTAAGAAGTTTGGAGTAGAAGAATGAGGCAGAAAGAAAGAGAGACCTGAGTGGTGGTGGTGGTGGCGGGTGCGGAAGCAGACCTTCTTAGTGGTGGTGGAGGCGGACGAAATGGCGAGACCACGAGGAATGGCGAAATGGCCCAAGCAAGACCACGAGGAAGAATGCAATAGTGAGATCGAGAGAGGAAGAATGAAATGGCAAAACCGAGAGAGGAAGAATGAAATGGCGAGACCGAGAGAGGAAAAATGAAATGGCGAGACCGAGAGAGGAATGACACTGCTCGTGAAAAAGAGAGAAAGACGAAAGCGAGAAGGAAAACGCGCAAAAATCTCTAAAAAGGAGATACGAACGCAGTTGTTACTGGGAACCGTGTTCGTATCCTCCTGCAAAATAATTTCAAAATTATTTTGCAGATACCAACGCGGTTGTTTCCAGAACTGCGTTGGTATCTCCCTGCAGTTTTTAATTTTAAAATATTTGTGTCTTACCATTGCGGTTCTCGCGTCAACCGCACTGGTATAATTATACTTAATTTCAAAAATGTCACCGCGTTGTTTTTAATTGCGGTTCCATCTTAACCGCGATGATGTTTGTCGTGGAATATGTTTTTTCTACTAGTGAATACTTTTTATGATATTTTATTATATGTATGAAAACTAAAATCTTAAATTAAATGTCTCTTATCCTATCGACATATCTACTCAAAAGTTTAGAACAATAAAATTCACATTGTGGGAGCATCACAAGATAATCTCCCTTATGCCAATTTTTATTTTAATTATTTGTGCAAACCTTATAGATCTTTTGTCTTTTAAAAGAATGTAACTATCACTTAGTAACTAAATCAGTGCTTAGGTATATATCACCATCAACATATATATTATAACTACTTTATCTTTTTTGCACAAGCTTTCTTCACTAGACATTTTTCTATGTAAATTTCAAATTTCAACTCTTGTTGCAATTTCTTTTAATTTGAAATTCTAAAGTACAAAGAATGAAGGATTGAAAAACACCTTATAGATTTTTAACACTTTAGATCTTTAATTCTTTACAAGTGACTCACACAATGATACTTTCGTTGAAGGATTCAACTAGCTTTCTTATGTAATTCGAGTTTTAGGATTTTTTGTATTTCACTTTGCTCGTATATATTATGCACTATAGGAATATTCATCAAATGATATATGTTTTTTTTTTTTTTTTTTTTTTACTTCTGCTTCTGCATTTTCTTTCTTTCCAATATTTTTTTTGAAACCTTTTGTAAATTTTTGAAACTCTTTATAAAAAAATTTTTTTTTTTTTTATTTTTGTTTGTATTTTTTTAAAAAAAAAAAAAACCCCGGGCCGGTGTAAAAAAAAAAAAAAAAAAAAAAC
>Ga0099824_1008386_pt1 | contig 13234 bp, 4 predicted proteins | sample SiratrowhiteBW_FD_76837 | JGI IMG/M metagenome (GOLD analysis project Ga0099824, IMG submission 76837) | Root nodule microbial communities of legume samples collected from California, USA - Siratro white BW | ecosystem: Host-associated > Plants > Roots > Nodule | place: USA: California... | reverse complement strand
GCGCAAATAAAAGCCTTTTCAACCTGATTTCTCTAGCATTGAATTTCATAAACTAAATTTTCTAACTTCTATTTCTAGTTATTAGAATAATTTAATTAGCATTAAGATCAGTTGCTATATGCAATCATTACTCTATAATTCATTCCTAAACTTATAAATGTAATGCATTAACGTTCGGTTCTAATTCCAAAAAGTGTTTTTCAGTCACAAAGAGAAATTTAAAGTATGACAATTTAATATAAAACGTTAAACAAAGATGAATTGAATAAAACAATATCAAATAAATATCAAGAGTACATTTGAAGTGGAGAAATTACATTCAATCCCAAGAAAAAGAAAATTAGCTACTCATGGTAGCCATGAGAATACAAAAGAAGAGGAAAAGAAAGATCTTGATCATGACGGCTAGGAGAACGTTCCCACAAATGAGAGATGATAGGTGATGGATGATTTTCATTGATATATCCCTCCTTTTATAATGTTCGCCCTTTGCAGTCGGTTACTTTGAGCCGTTATCTCGTGATTTGCACTCTAACTGCTATCCTTGAAATTAGGCTTCATAACAGCTTTAAGTGGATTTTAGCCCAGGCTATCTTCCTCGCTCCAGCGAAAAGTCACTTACGCCCCCTTTTCCTTTAATTCTGCACCCATTCTCTTTCTTCTTTTAGTTTGAACCTAATTTTCCACAAAATCCACTCTTTGTAACATAAAACTAATTAAAAACGAAATGTCTAACAAAATCTCAAATTAAAACAGAATTAGTTAAATAAAATCTCAAACTAAAACAGAACTAAAAACAAAATCAACCAAATCTTCCTAAATCCAACCTATAATTAACCACTATCAGTTACCTAGTGTCAATGATCCATATTTCCCCTACTTATAAGTAATTAAAAAAATATTTTATTTAGTATAAATATTATATTATATCAAAGAAAGAATAAACATAACCAAAATTAAAATAAAGTGAAATAAAAGAATTATATGTTAGACATATATGAGAATTTTTATAATTGTATTTAATTATCAGTTTTTATTAGTATAACTTTTAAAATAATTGTTAGAAAAATTAATAAGTTTGTTATGTATAATAATTTATGATTACATAAATATTGTTTTTATTGTCAGTACATAATTTACTACTTTTAATTAAGTTCTAAATTATAATTTTTAATTTACATAACTCATATTTTATATTATATTTGATAATTCATATTCAATTTTATTTCAATTAATTAAGTTGCTATATTTTTATTAAATAGTTGAGATAATTTTTAAGATTAAATTTTTGTTTTTTAATAATAAGTGATTATATCTTGTAATTAGTAGATGATAATTAAAAAAAACTACCAATGTTTTGCCATTTGAAATGAAGTATTTTCTTTCTTTCTATATTATTTTTTTATTTTTTAATTGCTTTAGATTTTGTTTTTTCCATTTTATAATCAGACACAATATGAGAACTAATGATTTTTTGTGTTTGTTATTACGATGACTTATCGTTTTTAAAAAAATTCTTATTTCTTTTAATATTAGAATTTGAAAAAACAAGAAAAAATTAATGTGCCAAAAAAATCATTAACCTTTTCAGACTTGAGAATCTATTTAGATTTTATTAAATTTTTTATAAAATAAAAAATTAAATCGAGTTCAACGTTAAATTAAACCTTTAAATAAATCAAACTTAAACTAAAAATAATAATAATATTATTATTATTTTTATTATTATTATTATTATTATTATTATTATCGTCGTCGTCGTTAATAATATATGTAAAACAAACTCAAGTTTAACTTCTCTTAGTTTATTTTCATCCAGAAACATTAATGTGATCTTTAATTTTTATAGTAAATATTTTTCAATTTTATTCCACTATTTTAAATGTTCTGAATTTGGTTTTATTTAAAAAAATTAATCAATATCGTTTTTTGATGTCAAATTGACTAATATTCATGATGATTGCATGTGTTAATTTCATCCACAAGTCAACTTTAACAAATAATTTATTATTAATTAAAAGTAAAACCAAAATAATAATATGTAAAATCGTGGAATAAAATTGAAAACAATGGAATATGAAAAACTATTTAATCTTAATTTAACTTTGAAATTCTAAAACATCAATTAATTTGACATGAAACAAAAAGCCAAAACATCTAAAATTATAAAAATAATAATATCATTAAATATGTATTATGGAAATTTATTTCTGAAATATTTTAAATATATTTCAAATATTAGTTTACAAGATATTTTAAAAATTAGCTAGAAGTACATTTTAGAAACTAGTTTATGGAAGAATAAAAATATTCTTTATAAAAAAATACCATTAAGAAAGAATAGGACGAGAAAAGAGAAAGATCGTATTGATTAAGGAAATTGTTTCCTGCACCAATCAATTCGAACTTCCACCGCTTAAATTTCAAAAATATCATAAATGTCCTTTATAGTTTACTTCTATGTGGATTATTTTTGTAAAAATAGATGGAAAATATTTTATAAAATGTAAATTTTATATTTTAGAATATATTGTCAGGAATGGGTTTTCCAAAAAAATATTTTACAAACGTAAAATTATGTTTCAGAAAATGTTTTCCAAAGAATATAAAAATTATATTAGAAAATATTTTTCATAACATAAAATTGAAATGTTTTCTAAGAAATATGTTTCCTAAAAGTAGATTCCAGAAAATATATTTCAAAAGTCATTTAATTACAAATACAAAGGCATTTTAGTTGTTTTGAATTTGCCACGGGGTGCAGGTTCAAAAATGAAGAGTTGCCCGAAGTCATTGGCATTAGTTAGTTTCTAAAGGTTTAATGATCCTGTACGGCAATATTGACACAGCAATATTTCAAGTTTGAAATTTGAAGTTTCACAATTCAAATTTTTTTCACACCCAAACACACCTCCTCCAACGAAGAAGCGCGCACTTTCTGAATCAGCACCTTCTTCAACCACCTAAACATGTCAATGGGAGCATGAACAGATCATAATAAATCACAACAAAAACTAATTAATACAAGATTTGAAGTAAATACACAAATAAATAGACAGTAACCAAAGAAATAAGACATGGATAAATTGAATATCAATATTAGTCTTCGTCATTCATAATAATAACAGTTGTAATAAAGCTTAATACAAGCAGTGTACCCAAAATAAATAAACAAAGCATATTTCAAGTGAACTGCACAAAAAACATATTTACAAGTTCAGTAGGATCCTTTTTTTGCCCATTTCAAGCCTTTAAAAACAAGAGTCCTAAATGTACAAAGTTTAGAATTCCATGCTCATCATATTGAGGATTTCTATATTACGAATCTATTCAACTGGGAAAAGCGCCACATTGCAATTGCCAATCCATGCAATTTTCAAAATCAAAACTACTTGCGCAACCCAACAAGGCGTTTTGTTGTTGTTCATAACGACATATGTAGTTGAGTCCCATGAGAAGTTGACACACAGCTTCCTCTGTCTTGTCCTTATCAGCGAAATACAATGTCTGAAATAGCAGCACATATGTCCTGCTAACAATTTGGTGTTGCTCAAAATTCCTCTCACTTTGCCACCTGATCATGTTATGGGCCAGTGGAGCAAGCCACTTGAGTATCCCATCTAGACTCACCTTCCAGTCATGAGCAAGAGGGGCATCATATATGGCCAAGTTCTTTACATAGGCCTTAAGTTTGCTTTTCAGAGACAACCTTAAGCTCGTTGGTAGCATCTGATACAGATTATTCCTAGCTTCCTCGCCAACTAAATGTGGATACCTAAGGAACTTCTCTATCACGGTTATGACATTGGCATAGTGCAATGCTAGACCACAGCCTCCGAGTGTAGAAGGAGGAGCATAAAGTGTCAATCTACTTTGGGGACCAAAGCTTGACAAACTTAGCTCTCCTGTGATAGGGACACCACTATGAACATGATTCAGATCACCAGAATGGTACAATTGCTCCCTTTTCTTCACCTTATTCTCAACACCAATATGGTCCTCACTATCAACAACATAATCATCATTGTCATCATCAAATTTCGAAATCGAGCTGCTTAAACTTAAACAATCCATGAAAAGTTTCCCCGGACTCGTTCCACAAGGAAAACCAAAATCTTCAAGTTCAAGATATGGTAATTCGCCTCTCCTAGTATCCATTTGAGGCTTACTAGCAGTTACCCTTTTTCCCACAGCAGTTCTGGCAGTGGAACCCAAATGATAACCATGACCATTTCTCGTGCCATGATTGCTTTTCAACTTCTCAGAGCTCAAAGGAACACCAATCTGGCCAGACACTAACCCACATTCACTTCGCATGGGTGGTGAATCTCCACTAAGACCAAGACTAGTAGTGTTCTTCCTCCACGTAGAATCACCAAAGATTATACAGATTCTAGCATAAATGGTACAAACTGTTCTGGCCAACAACTCAACAACCTTGTCAAAGCTCTGATTCCAAAGTGAAATATCCTTTAGATGCCTCACATCTTGCCTCTGCCATGTGAGCTTCTGCTCAAACGCCCTTCTGCTCTCCTCATGCTGGTTATGCTGAAACTTCTTTACTGTTTGCTCCAAATCATTCAAGACCCCCATTTCACTGTACAAACTCCTGGTGGTACTAACATACCTATCCATTTTCCTCACCATTCCTTCCATATGCTTAACTAAGAACCCCAATTCCTTCACATCTATAACCCCATTAACAATGTCACCATACACATGTTCAAAACCTTGCACGGCAGGCTCAGAACACTTCCTTCCCAACCTAGAAACCACACTAGCAACACGATTCAACTCCTCAAGCTTCTCCGCTCGAGCCAGCTCGAGAAGATAACCCTCTTCGGAGGAAACCAGGTTTTGAACACCCTGTGAGTTGGAAATCTCGTTCCTGAGCTTCACAATCTCGGGATGAGACAAGGATCTGTGAAGATGAACGGTTTTGGACATTACGTTTGCTACTTCAAAAGAAAGAATTCCAATTACTTCTTTACTGCTACTATCTTGGCTTTTGGGATTGTGCTTTCTCCTTGAAGAAGGTTCAAGAAGAAGAGCGTGTTTGAGATTGGCACTTACCTGGTTACCCATCTTCACAATCCAAGCTTCAGCGACCATAGCTATCTACCACTTTCACCAAATGCCCTTCATTCAAATCGCGTGATAAGACCCACTGAAGGGAACAAGAATAAGAGCCTAATAGCTTGTGAAAGCTGCTAACTTTGATGCTGAACAATGGTTTAGGCAATGGAATTGTTGGTGGGTGGCCAAAGAAAAAACTCAGATGAGATGAGGAAGGAGGGAAGGAGTGTAACTGAAAGGAAAAGAAAAATGCTTAATGAGAAGAGAAATGACAGAAAGTGGAGGGAAAGAAGGAATTGAAATACAAAGTGAATGATTGCTTTGGTTTTGCTTTGATTGCCATTTCAGAGCTATCCACAATATTTCAAAAAAGAAATCAGAATTTTGAAAAGTGGAGTCAGAGGTCAGGCCTCGCAATTTTGAGTTGAATCATTCCAACTTTTCTTTTTCTTTTATTTCTCTTTTTTTAGTAACATTCTTTTGAATTGTTGATTATAAATTTAAAATTTATATTTATAAGACGTTGCTAATGAAATATATTAATATGATATAAAATGTAGGGTATTAGGAATTAGAATGATATTACTAAATCAAACATTGTAGTAAAATACTTCTTTTAGTTCAGATTAATTGAAACTTTTTGAAAGATACAAACTTGTAAAAGAGGTTGACTGTACAACGGGAATCCTTAAAAATGTGTAATTTTTAATAAATTAATATATATATATATATATATATATATATATATATTCAAATAAGTAAAAATTATATATTTAATACTTGATAAGGAAAGAGACTGGAAAATGGGAAAAAAATAAGAAAAATTTGTAACTAATTGGATTGATATAATAAATTTTCAAAAATTATAAAATAAGATATTTATAAAACATTAAATTTTTCTTATTATTATAATTAATTTTAATTAAGTATTATATATTATTATTTATTATATTGTATTATTATTATATAAATTTATTTTTTATTATTTCTTATTTTTAATTATTTTATTATATTGTATATTATAATCGTTTATGATTACATATATAAAAAGTAAACATTTATTTATATTACATAATTTAATCCATTATCACAAGTTGATATTATGGATAAAATTATAAAAAATAATCTTTTTGACAACTCTAATAATTACATGACAACTTATTTTTAAGAATATTATAATTATCTTGAAAATAAAATTTTATATTTATAAAGAAAGAAAAAATAATAAAAGGTAAAATGGTAGGTGTAATGTGATTTAAAATTTTGTTATATATAAAAGTATCATGGCCCATTATAAAATATTAATCAATTTATATTTTCTTTTCCTTTCTTCTTATTAGTTAGAGTATGTCATAAATCTTTTCTTTTACAAATTTTTCTTGAGCATTTCTTCTCTTATTGTTAAATATCAATATATTTTTTCCTTTTTTCTCTACATCAATAATACTCATCTTAAAACAATCATAGTATAAAGTTTGATGGTTTTTACATCATAATTATCTTATATGGAGATGCTTAGCTTATAACTCATAATTGGTAACTTTCTTATTAAATTAAAATAGTTTATCAAATAATTGATGAATGTAAAATTATATAAATAGCTGCATAAGTTTTATAGTTTTATTGTACAAATGAAATTTATGTTTTAAGAAAAATATATTATTGTGAAATTATAATTTTAGATTTTTCTTTTAGTAAATTAACTATTATTAAATTTTTAGTATTTTTTTAAGTTTTGTATCTTTCAATATGTTTCAATTATTTTGTATCTTTCAATATGTTTCAATTTATTCTAAAGTAATAATATGTAAAGATTTAGAGTGTTTCTTATCACAAATTTGTAGTTATCCTGCGATTAAGAAAGTCACTGAAAGTTAAATAATTAAAAAAATAAAATAATAATTAAATACGAAAAATGAGAACAATCTTCGCTTTCAATGTCGCATAGGTTCTAAGATTTGTGAAGTTTTACCTTAAGTAAAATTCTTTACAAATAATAATAATAATAATAATAATAATAATAATAAAATTATAATTTTTTATTTAATTTAAATTTATTTATAATATTATCTTACAATTTTATTATTAAATCTTTTCATTAATAATATTCATCATATTACTTACAAACTTTCTCTTCATTTCTCATTCATTTTTTCTTTAATCCAAACAACCTTACCTTCATCTACTTTCTTCTCAAATCCATCATTTTTCACTCTCTCAAATCCATCTTCAAATCCAAACAAACCCTTAGAGAATAACCTTAGAGTAGAAGTGGTATAAGTAAAATGACATCTGAACATTTTATTACTAAAATCAAAAGTTAGGAAAACCAGTTATTCAGGTTTTAGTCTTATAAAAACCCTCGTCTCTCTATGATAGGATTCTTTTTCCTTTTGTATCTGTCTAGAATTCTAGCCCCATTTGCCAGACTGACGATCAGAGGTCACTCCTAAACTCCTAGCGTTGAGTAGAGCAAGAATGTTTAATTATATTTTTGAACAAAGTAAATTCATTTTCTATTTATTTCATTTGAGTCAGTTTTCAAGTGTTCTTAGCTACACTAACAATCTAGATGCATGTGACATGTAGTAAATCAGTGATAGGTCTCTCTTAGTTCATGATTGTAGTAGTATAATTTGATCTTAGATTAAAGCTATATGGCGTAGGTTAGGAGATCCTACGTGAACTATATAGGTTTGAAAGCCCTTTTGAAGAGTGTTATGCTTAAGTCAGGTAAGGGAAGTTAGTTGCATGTTTTACACTAACTAGCTATCTTCAAATAGAATCCTAAGATAGAAGACTTGAATGTATAAATCTTTGATCAGCAGTGCTTAAGTTTTTTTTTGCAGGTCTAACTGGTGCTTGAGCACCAAATGAGTTTGATTGTTTGATTTTATGTGATTCGTTTACTTAAATTGAGTATTGAAATAATATTTGAATGTAGTAGTGTAATATCTATAGGTTGATTTTTTATAAAGGTAAGATTGAATGACTTATTATGATGTATTGATATGTTTGAAAAGCTTGATTGTAGTTTAGTATTTGATATATAATGTTGATACTGACGTTGAAGACAGATAGAATGAAAGAATGTGTTTTGAACTATATTAGATAGGTTATGACAAAATGATGATATGAAATGTGTAAATTGAAATGTATAGTATTTGATGAAATTTGGGAAGTAGTTTGTTTTTTAGGTTTTAGTCTTATAAAACCCTCGTCTCTCTATAATAGGATTTTTTTTCCTTCTGTATCTCTCTAGAATTATAGCCTCACGTGCCAGACTACCGATCAGAGGTCACTCTTAAACTCCTGAAGTTCAGTAGAGCAAGAATGTCTAATTATATTCTTGAACAAAGTAAGTTCATTTTCTGTTCATTTTCTTTGAGTCAATGTTCATTTTCTTTGAGTCAATTTTCAAGTGTTCTTAGCTACAGTAACAATCTAGATGCATGTGACATCTAATACATAAGTGATAGGTCTCTCTTATTTCATGATCGTAGTATTATAATAACTTGATCTTAGATTAGAGCTCTGTGGTGTAGGTTAGGAGATCCTATGTAGGTTTGAAAGCCCTTTTGAAGAGTGCTATGCTTAAGCCAGGTAAGGGAAGTTAGTTGAATGTTTTACACTAACTAGTTATCTTCAAACAGAACCCTAAGATAGAAGACTTGAATGTATAAATCTTTGATCATCAGTGCTCAAGCAAAAATAGTACTGAGACTGGACCTGTTATCTATTTCACCAGAGCAAGGAAATTTTTGCTCAAGCAAGAGGATTCTCACTCATGCTAAAATATTCTCGCTCAAGCTAAAAAACTTAATTTGTCCAGATTTAATTGTTAATTCTTTTGTAATACCTTTTGTGGAGTTAAGATAAATTATTTGTTTTTGATTCATGGTTGAGATTGAATAATATTGAAGATTATGAAGTTCTTGAGATATTTGAACTTAAAATTGGAAAAAGTGTATGTGTGTGAATAAATTATTGTTACATTTATTATATAAATGAAATTTATGTTTCTGAGAAAAATATATTGTCATGAAATATAATTTTAAAGTTTTTAAAATAATTATTGTTTTATTAAATTTTTTAGTATTTTTATTTGTTTTGTTTAAATTGTATATTTTTTATATGGAGAACTTATTGCAACTATTTATTTTTTAGAAATTTAAATTTTGTACTCATCATAATTAAAATTGTTATTACATTGATTTCTTTACAATTTTTATCATGTATGATCTTCACATAACATCATGTAATGAAATATTTGTTACTTCAAGTTATATTGTTAAATCTTTTTTTTAAATTTGAGTTACATAATAAATTAAAAAAGCAACCAAATAAATATTAAAAATGGTACAATAATTAACTATAAAATAAAATTAGATAGGGAGGAGTAGGTAAAAAAATTGAAGATAATAATGAAATGTATTAAAATATAATGAATCATATTGGAAAAAATTAAAATAGGCTAAAAATTATATGAATAACTTAACTCATAAGTTATAAACTCTTAAAATGAATTATTTTGAGATATTTATCAAATATTATTGTCTTGGTTAAACTAGTTTGTAAGCTAATAATTAGTTGAATAAAGTTAGTAAATAGTTTATTGGTCTTCCTAAACATACCAATAATATTGAATCTTTATAATATTTTGATGATTTTGTTATCTTTATCTGTTACCAGCATTTGAACCCCGGTTTGGTACAGGAAACAATCTTCCAAGTATAACCATGTATACTAATCAAGAATGCTAGTAACATGATCTTATTATTACTTTCAGATGTTATCATCCAACAATTCTATATTTAGCGATCTTTAACAGAAGGTTGAACTACATTAAATTATAAAGATTGGAAAAAATAATAAAATTAGAATATTAACATTGTCTAATAGTTATTTTTTTATAGATTTGTCCAATATTTTTAAGTGAAAAATGTAATATTTCTTAATGATCTAATATTAGGATAAGAAATGAGATTTTATAACAATATTTTTATTTGAAAAATTATGATAGCGAAGATGAAATAATTGTAAGAATAAAATATTTAAGTAAAAAAGAATTAAAAGTTATTTCGTGAACAATGTAAAATCATATTGATTATCACGACATTTTAGAATGTTGAAAAAACCGAATAATTTATGATAAATTGAGATCATCTATGAAGGAGAATAACAACTTGAAAAAGCTTGTCATCTCAGATATAAGGCATGTTTGGTCATTGAGCTAGGTCGGACATGGAACCGTTACTAATCCAAATAATTAGTAATTAATATAGATTACTACCCTTAGTATTATCATCCCATTATCCCATTCAATAATGGACATGAAAGAACCGAGGCTTTATAAAATTCATGGATAAAAGTTCTTTACAAAATAGAATGAATAGGACATTACTTCACATGTAAGATGATTGAAACTTTGAGAATTTGTTCAGTAAAAGATATACTATGTAACAACCTAGAAAATCTGTCATCTGAATAGAAGTGGTAAAAGTGGAATGAGTACCTGATTATTATATTATTAAACTAAAAACACATATTTATAGGAAAAGTTAGTAATCAAGTCTCACTCCTACTTGAGTCATCATCTTTCTAAAACCTCTTACCTCCCTCTTCTCTGACTTCTCTCTAAGACTTCGCGTCTGTCATCCATCAGTTTCTCGAGCGGAGCCCACCATTGGACTCGTGGCAGAAAACAGAGCAAGTCTACCCGATCAGAATCTCCAATAGAGTAAGTTCGTTTTCTGCCCCTTTCCTTAGAGTCAGTTTTAGGTTTTCACTCTCCTCTACTTACTGAGCTTGCATGTGGCCTCTGAGCCATGAGACGGTGCCTCTGTGAGCTCAGCTTCCTAGTCTGTTAGTCTGATCGTTGATCAGAGGTCCTTGGATGCAGATTCGAGTTCTTGAGGACCTTAGACTATTGGGATTGTTATAGAGAATTTCAACTGCAATTCAAGTAAGGGAAGCTAACCTTAGTGATTGTTTTGAGTTACAAATTTAAGTCTTGAATAAAGAAGTTAATGATTGTAGTAGTTGTACAATTTGTATCTGGTAAAGTTTCTTGCAGGTCTGAAATCTTACATTAATGTTGAATTGAATGTTGCATGTATAAGATAGTTGTGTGAAAATTGATGATATGTTGATTTGTTGAATAGATAATCTGTGTTAGGATAGATCATTCATCGTGTATGTTGCTTGATTTTCACCCAATTTAGTCATCTGAGGCATGCATGGTAACTCTGATGTAGTGGATATTGCTGATTTTTCTACATTTTTCGCTCAGGCTAGGCAATCTCGCCTAGGCGAAGTCGCTTGGAAACTTGAGAGGTGCTCTCGGGTCCAATTTCGCCCAGGCGAGAGGTGTTTCGCCCTGACGAGAAAGTATTTTCGCCTAAGCGAGGGTATGTTCGCCAAGGCGAAAATGACCCTTGCTCTCTGGACCAATTTTGCTCAAGCGAGAATATTTTCGCTCAAGCGAGAGGGATTCTCACTCAAGCTAGAAATTTTCGCTCAAGCTAAATCCAATTTTTTTTTTTGGGCTTTCTGTTTTGATTGATTGATTCTTTGGTAATGCAATGTATGGATTTAACAAGATAAATTAATTGATAATTCAAATTTAATTGTATTGATAATTTAGGAATGTCTTTCATTTTTTTTAGATTGAGATTGAGATTGAAAAGTGAATGAATGAATTAGTAGAGATCTATGTTATGATGTGATATTGATAGAGTATTGATGAAGTTAGTCAAGGCCTAGGCATAGTGTTTTCAGGAAAGAAAACACTCGTGTCTAGGTTAGTTAGAAAGTGCATTGTCTAAGGATCAAGTGAACGATTGATATCCTGACTCTACTAGTAGTATGAATCAAATAGACGATTATTACTAGGTGGTGAGAGTCGAAGGAGGTCTGAACTGGGTGACTGCAGCTTGAAACATAGATGGTCAAGAAAGTCTCAGGGGGACTAACCTTGTCATACATGATTGATGATTCATTTGTGTGGAGGCTGTGTGAGTTCACAGCGTGGAGATGTATGACAGGTGCATATCTCGAGGTCTATTTAATGCACGAGTCTTCCGGAAGTAGAGTCAAGTTTGTAGTGTGTCAGTATCTTATATTGTGTTGGTGCATGTAACTGAGTGAAAGACTTGAGTGGTGTTAATATTTGTGTTTGAATTGAAATACTCAAGTATTATTAAAAATTTGGTTAGCTTACCCTTTGTTTTGTTGTACTTGTGTTTTTTTTTATATCTGTCTGCAATGATCGTGTTTTTGACACGGGAGCAGATGGCGTTGCAGATGGGTCTGTGGAGGATCATTTGGAATGAGTGGTGCTTTTAGGCATAAGCTAAATTTGAAAAACAATTGGGAGATATTTTGTAATTATGTTTTAGTAGAATTCTGAAAGTAAATTTTTAAATACTTTAGTTTAAAGGATTACTGTATGTTGATGAATCTTAATAATAATTAGTAGAATGCTTAGCTTTATGCATGTTATTTTTGGAATGTTACATACTAACTTAATCGTTAAAACATCTTTACAAATACTTCACACCTCCAAAAAACTAAATACATAAAAACCTAAGTCATTATCTCAAGAAGAAAATAACCTAAACAATAATAAAATAGTATTTTCAAATGAAAGAAAAATCTAACATTATTTAAATAGGAACACTACCAAAACTATTTTGATTATGAGAATGAAAATAAATAAAAGATAGGACAAATCTAAGAAAAGTACTACCAATGTTTAGTGTAAAATGTAAAAAAAATATTAAATAATATGTAATGCATAATTTAATTAATTAATTTAAAAATTAAATTGTTCATATCACTTATATTTTTTATTTATATATCTAATAAATAAAAAATAATAATGAATGTTTACGTTTTTTATATATTTATCTTATGTAAATAGTAATCGTTTTAAAATTAAATATGAAACTAAATATAACTATATTTAAAAATAAAATTGAAATTTATTCTTTTTAAATGTTATTTCCTAAAAGAATCAATATAATATATTTATAATGTTATTTCTATATATATATATATATATATATATATATATATATATATATATATATATATATATATATATATAAATATATATTTATTATATATATATAAAAAATAATTTTTATATATTATT
>Ga0099824_1008382_pt1 | contig 13237 bp, 7 predicted proteins | sample SiratrowhiteBW_FD_76837 | JGI IMG/M metagenome (GOLD analysis project Ga0099824, IMG submission 76837) | Root nodule microbial communities of legume samples collected from California, USA - Siratro white BW | ecosystem: Host-associated > Plants > Roots > Nodule | place: USA: California... | reverse complement strand
TTGAAGAGGCCGCTGTAATGACGCCGCCAGGTCTCCTCGAGCCGCTCCTCCGTCGGCACTTCGGATTTGTCGATGCCTGACGTGATCGAGATCGCATGCCCATCCCAATGCGCGCAGACGTCGGGGGTCAGGATCGACCACGGCATGTCGGAAAAGCGGCTGGCGAAGAAGGGCGCGGCGAGCTCGACGATGTGATGCTCCGGCTCGAACCAGGCGACGTAATGCGCCTTCTCGCGGCCGATTTCGCGGAAGCGGACCTGCGCGATCATCCTGTCCATCTCGCGATAGACCGCGCGGGCCATCGCATTGGCTTTGGCGATGTCGGGGTCATCAGCCAGATCGTGGTGGCCGCGCAGCCGCCACAGCAGGCGATAGAGCAGGGCGAAGCGTTCGCCGCTTTGATGCAGGATCGCGGCCCGTGCCAGCTCGACAAATGTAGCGGGGACGTTGAACGTCGCATGCGGCGCATCGGGCAGGTCGTTCGCTCCAGATGGAGAAAACAGTTCGGCCTCGCCGCGCACTGTCCACGTGACATCAGATGGCTTCACGTCATTCAGTGCCAGTCGTCGCGCGGCCTTGCGCCAGCCTTCGAAATCGGTGTCGCTGTCGAGCATGATGATGTGCATGCGATCTGCTCCGTTTCAGTCTCACTGTCATTCGGGCCCGCGCGTCCGGTGACACCGGAGAGAGGCTGCCGCAGTTGCGCCGATGCCTCTGAATCCCCTTGATTCCGCTCATGAATCGGGGAGCCCACCAATCCGATTGACTCCGCCGGCCCTGTTAGCTTTATATTAGAACATATCATGAACAAATGAGCCAGACCCTGGTTCTCTGTTCAGACCAGTGACGGCTTCAAATTTTGCTTGGAAGGAGCGGCGCACCATGAACGGCGCACGCATGAGCACGCTTGCGTCTCTGCGCGGCAGCATCGCGCGCATCGAGGCGCCTGACGATGTGCAGATACCGAACCGCATCGCGCTCGGCCATGCGAGCGCGGCTGCGATGCTGCGCGGCGGACTTGCGCCTGCAGCGCTGCATGAAGTGTTCGCGGCTGGCCATCAGGGCGGGGCCGCGACCGGCTTCATCGCGGGGCTCGCCGGACGGATGTCACCGCGCAAGCCGCTGGTCTGGGTGCGGCAGGATTTTTCCGATCTTGAAAGCGGCGCGCTGTCGATGAGCGGGCTTGCCGAGCTCGGCCTCGATCCGCGCCTGCTTGTCATGGTGCGCGCTGCCGATGTCGATGCCGCGTTGCGCACCACGGCCGACGCGCTCGCCTGCGATGCGCTGGGCGCGGTCGTGCTGGAGGTCTGGGGCAATGTGCGCCAGCTCGATCTCGTCGCCAGCCGCAAATTGACCTTGGCCGCGCAGGCCTCCGGCGTCACCGCGCTGGTGCTGCGGATCGCGGCGACCCCGATCCCCTCGACCGCGGAGACGCGCTGGATCGTGCGCGCGGCGCATTCGCCGCCCGGCACCGCCGCCAGCGCCTGGGGCGCGCCGCGCTTCGAGGCCGAACTCGTGCGCAATCGTCATGGCCCGGTCGGGCGATGGATCATGGAATGGAAATGTGATGAGTGCCAATTCAGTGAACCGTCGGCGTATCCTCAGCCTGTGGCTGCCACGCCTGCCCATCGACCGCATCAAGCGGAAACTCGTGCAGCACGGCGTCTCGCAAGCTGAGGCTCGGGAGGTGGTCGGGCTCCCTCTCCCGCTTGCGGGGGAGGGTTGGGGTGGGGGCCTTGCCACGAGCGACGCTCTTCGTAGGGAGAGAGCCCCCACCCGGATCGCATCTGACGATGCGATCCGGCCTCCCCCGCAAGCGGGAGAGGCGAAGAAAGGATCTCGCTCTCTACTGGAACTCCCCAGCGTCGTGGTCGCAAAGGATCACAATGCGATCCTGCTCCATGCCATCGACGAGGCTGCGGTGCGTGCGGGGCTGTCGATCGGGCTGCCGCTCGCCAATGCCCGCGCGATCTGTCCGGAGCTCACCGTCTACGACGCCGATCCCGCCGCCGATCTGAAGACGCTGAACGACATCGCCGACTGGTGCGACCGCTTCACGCCGCTGGTGGCGCTGGATCCGCCCTACGGTCTGTGCCTCGACATCACCGGCTGCGCGCATCTGTTCGGCGGCGAGCGCGCACTGCTGCAGATCGCGACCACCGCGCTGAGCCGCCGCGGCTTTGCCGTCAGCGCTGCCATCGCCGGCACCTCGATCGCGGCGCGCACGCTGACGCGGCATGCGTCGGGACGGATCACAGCCGATGGCGAGGAGGCCGAGGCGGTCGGTCCATTGCCGGTGTCCGCGCTTGGCGCCGATGCCGCACTCACGACCGGTCTGCGCCGCGCCGGCCTGAAGACCATCGGCGATGTCGCCGCGCGCGCGCCGCATGAAATCTCGGCGCGGTTCGGCGCCGCGTTCACCACGCTGCTAAGTCATGCGCTGGGGCAGGGCGATGCCCCGATCAGCCCGCGCAAGCCGCTGCCGGATTACATCGTGGAAAAGCGTTTCCCCGAGCCTGTTGCAACCGACACTGTGATCACCCTGACGCTGCAAAACCTCGCCCGGATGCTGGTCGCGGCGATGGACAAGCAGGGCAAGGGCGCGCGGCAATTGGAGGCGAGCTTCTTCCGCACCGATGGCGCGGTGCGTTCGATCGTGGTCGAGACCGGGCGTCCGGTGACGCGGCCGGAGATGATCGACCGCCTGTTCCGCGAGCGGCTCGATGCGCTCAACGATCCCCTTGATCCCGGCTTCGGCTTCGATCTCATTCGTCTGGCCGCCGGTCGCACCGAGCTCGTGGTGCAGCAGCAGCGCGATCTCGACGCCACCGTCCACGACAATGACGAGGTCTCCGCACTGATCGACCGCATCGCCGCTCGCATCGGCGGCAAACGCGTCGTCGTGCATCTGCCGCTGGAGAGCCACATCCCCGAACGATCAGCGCTCGCAGTGCCGGCGCAGCATCATCTGGCCGCCGCGAGCGCGGCCGCCTGGCCGGAGCGCGTCGCGGGCGAGCCGCCGCTGCGCCCCTTGCGGCTGTTCGAGCGGCCCGAGCCGATCAAGGTGCCGTTCGCGACCGTACCCGACGGCCCTCCGCATCAATTCACCTGGCGCCGCGCGCGGCACGAGGTGGTGCGGGTCGAAGGTCCCGAGCGCATCGCGATGGAATGGTGGAAGCAGGACGGCGGGTCGCTGACCCGCGATTACTTTCGCGTCGAGGATGCCGAGGGCCAACGCTTCTGGATCTTCCGCGACGGCCTCTATGAGAGCGAGCTGAGGGACGAAGAGGGCAAGCCTGTTCCCGCCACCTGGTATGTGCACGGGCTGTTCGCATGAAAGCGCCCGTGCCCGACTATGCCGAGATCGGCATCACCAGCAATTTCTCCTTCCTGCGTGGTGGCTCCGATCCGCGCGCTTATGTCCATCAGGCGAGCGACTTGCGGATTCCCGTGATCGGCATCGCCGATCACAACACGCTGGCCGGCGTGGTGCGCGCCTGGAAGGAGCTCGACAATGCCGAGGTCAAGCATCCGCCCCAGCTTCTGATCGGCGCCCGCATCGTCTTCATCGATGGCACGCCCGACATCCTGGTCTATCCGCGCGATCGCGCCGCTTACGGCCGGCTGTGCCAGCTCTTGACCCGCGGCAAGCGCGGCGACGACGACAGAGCGTTTTCAAGCGAAGTGGACACCGGTTCGCGTGAAGAAAACGCGTCAAAACAAGAAATCGTGCGGATCGAGAAGGGTGAGTGTCATCTGAAACTGTCCGACCTGCTCGACTTCGCGGAAGGTCAGCTCCTGGTGCTGGCACTGCCGCATCGCTTCGATCCGGCGCAGGCGCTCGATCTGCTCGCACGGTTGAAGGAGAGCGCAGCCGACGGCGTCTGGCTCGCCGCAAGCCTGCTCTATCGTGGTGACGACAAGCGCCGCCTCGCGCGGCTGCATGGGCTTGCCACTGAGGCCGATGTGCCGCTGCTCGCGACCAACGAGGTGCTTTATCATCATCCGGCGCGTCGCCCCTTGCAGGACGTGCTGACCTGCATCCGCGAGAAGACCACGATCGAGGCGGTCGGCCGCCGGCTCGAAGCCAATGCCGAGCGCCATCTCAAGCCGGCGCATGAGATGGTGCGGCTGTTCCGCGATCTGCCCGACGCGATCGCGGAAACCATGCGCTTTGCGAAACGCATCCTTCTCGCTCGACCAGCTCAAGTACCAGTACCCGGACGAGCCGGTGCCGCCCGGCAAGACCGCGCAGCAGCATCTGGAGGATCTGACCTGGGCCGGCGTCGACAAATATTTTGGCGGTGAGATCGACGACAAACTCCGCGCCACCCTGAACAAGGAGCTCGCGCTGATCGCCGAGCTGAAATATGCGCATTACTTCCTCACCGTGCACGACATCGTGCACTATGCGCGCAGCCAGGGCATCTTGTGCCAGGGGCGGGGCTCAGCGGCGAACTCGGCGGTCTGCTACGTGCTTGGCATCACCTCGGTCGATCCGACCAAGGTCGATCTCTTGTTCGAGCGCTTCATCTCCAAGGAGCGGCTGGAGCCGCCTGACATCGACGTCGATTTCGAGCATTCGCGGCGCGAGGAGGTGATGCAATATGTCTACCGCCGCTACGGCCGCCACCGCGCGGCAATCATCGCCACCGTCATTCATTATCGCCCGCGCAGCGCGATCCGCGATGTCGGCAAGGCGCTCGGGCTGACCGAGGACGTCACCGCGGCGCTCGCCGACACCGTGTGGGGGAGCTGGGGCAAGGGCCTCAACGACATGCAGGTGCGGCAGGCCGGGCTCGATCCGAAGAATGCGATGATCAACCTCGCGGTCGAGCTCGCCACCGAGCTGATCGAGTTTCCGCGTCATCTCTCGCAGCATGTCGGCGGGTATGTGCTGACCCAGGACCGGCTCGACACCTATGTGCCGATCGGCAACGCCGCGATGGACGATCGCACCTTCATCGAATGGGACAAGGACGATGTCGATGCGCTCAGCATGATGAAGGTCGACGTGCTGGCGCTGGGCATGCTGACCTGCATCCGCAAATGCTTCGACCTGATCGAGAAGCACAAGGGGCGGCGGTATGAACTGGCGGATATCAAAGCCGTCGATGACGATGATGTTTTCAAAATGTTGCAGCGAGGTGAATCGCTCGGCGTGTTCCAGGTCGAGAGCCGCGCGCAGATGAACATGCTGCCGCGGCTGAAGCCAAAAACGTTCTATGATCTTGTCATTGAAGTCGCAATCGTTCGTCCAGGTCCGATTCAAGGAGACATGGTTCATCCCTACTTGCGTCGTCGCAAAATGCGTCCGGAAGATATTGAATACCCTTATCCAAAAGGCGGCAACAAGGATGAGTTGCGCAATGTTCTTTACAAGACGCTTGGCGTTCCTCTGTTTCAAGAACAAGCCATGCGGATTGCGATCGAGGCCGCAGGATTCACGTCGGAGGAAGCCAATGGGTTGCGTCGTGCGATGGCAACATTCCGTAATGTCGGCACCATCGGCAATTTCGAGGAAAAGCTGATCGGAAACATGATACGGCGAGGCTATGATCCTATATTTGCAAAGAACTGTTTCGAGCAGATCAAGGGCTTCGGCTCTTACGGCTTCCCGGAAAGCCACGCCGCGAGCTTCGCCCAGCTCGTCTACATCTCGTCGTGGCTGAAGCACCATCATCCCGACGCGTTCTGCTGCGGCCTGCTCAACTCGCAACCGATGGGCTTTTACGCGCCGGCGCAGATCGTCGGCGACGCCCGCAAGAACGGCGTCACGGTACGCGAGGTCGACGTCTCCTACAGCTTTGCGCAGAACACGCTGGAGGAGAAAGTTGGCGATCATTGCGCCGTGCGGCTCGGCTTCCGCCAGATCGACGGCTTTCATTGGCTGGATGAGGATGAGGAGAGGCTGAAGCGCGATCAGGTGCTGCGTCGCCAACACAGCGCAAATGTGCAGGAGTCAGGGAGGCACGAACGGATGGGCTCTCTCCCCCCTTGCGGGGGAGAGTTGGAGAGAGGGGTAAGCCACGACCAGCGCCCGTGCGGTTTACCCCTCTCCCTAACCTCGAGAGCGAGCTTCGCTCGCCTCGGACCCCGCAAGGGGGGAGGGAACCCGTCCACCTCCCGTGCGGCCTTGAGCAAAGTGGAGCCAGACTGGGCCGATCGCATCGTCGCCGCGCGCAACCGTCGGCCCTTCACGTCGCTGGAAGACTTCGCCCGCGACACCGGCCTGCCGAAGCGGGCGCTGATCCTGCTGGCGGATGCCGATGCGTTTCGCTCGCTCGGGCTCGATCGCCGCGCGGCGTTGTGGGCGGTGCGACGGTTACCCGACGACGTGCCATTGCCGCTGTTCGAAGCGGCCACAGCGCGCGAGCAGCCGGATGAAAACGCAAAGCCGTTGCCGGAGATGCCGCGCGCCGAGCAGGTGGTCGCCGATTATCAGACCATCCGCCTGTCGCTGAAGGGCCATCCGATGGAGTTCCTGCGCGAGATGTTCACGAAGGAGCGCGTCGTCGCCTGTCATACGATCAACCAGAGCAACGATCGCCGCCGCGTCCGCTGCGCCGGCGTGGTGCTGGTGCGGCAGCGGCCGGGCAGCGCCAAAGGCGTCGTGTTCATGACGCTGGAGGACGAGACCGGCATCGCCAACATCGTGGTGTGGCCGAAGGTGATGGAGCAGTACCGGAAAGAGGTGATGGGCGCGCGGCTGATCCTGGTCGAGGGCTATATCCAGAGCAGCCCGGAAGGGGTGACCCATCTGGTGGCGCAGCGCATGATCGACCGCTCCCACGATCTGATCGGTCTCGCCAACGAATCCCTCAGCCGCAAGCACCCGGTGCCTGCGGGACCCGCGCTGGTCGAGCCGCTCAACGACGATCGCCGCGATCACGCCGATACGCCAGCGCAAAAAATCCGCCATCCGCGCAACGTCCGCATTCTGCCGCCGTCGCGCGATTTTCATTGAAGCAGTTGCTGGAGTCGTAGGTGGGATTAGCCGATCCACCAATGTCCTGCCACGCGTGAAAAAGTTCGCGCGTCAGGTGAGCACATTCTTCAGGCTCCCTTCCCCCTCATGTCCGCCGAAGCCTTAGCGAAGGCGGATGCGGGGGAGGGTTGGGGAGAGGGGTGGCCGGGGGCGAGATGATCGATGAGGACATCGTGCTCGCAACTTGCGTTCGCTTGCCGTCATGTCGCGAGAACGCGAACGTATGACTCACAAGCGGGCGCCACATCCTCGCCGTCGTCCCGGCGAAGGCCGGGACCCATAACCCCGAATGCATGTTGTCATGCACCGCTGGAACGACGAGTCCCGTTCAAACCACAAGTCGCGGCGTATGGGTCCCGGCCCCGTGCGCAATTGCGCACTAGGCCGGGACGACGCGGTGGAGCGAGCCGCGGCCTCTCGGTTCAAGCATCGGCGGCTCTGGAATACTGGGTCACCCACCTTCGCGGGTGACGACGCCGACAACTTGCTTCGCGTCGCGATCGCTCCTCGCAATTGGCGAGGAAGCAGCTACTCCACCGCAGCCCCCACCGGTGGGCCGCCCGGCGGGCGATGCAGGAAAGTGATCGATGCGTAGGCGCCGACCCAGGAGCCGGCCGCGGCAAAGGCGACATAGACCCAGTTCTCGGTGTAGCTGATCACGGCGTAGGAGGAGAGCAGATACCAGATGCTGCTCCAGCTCGCCGCCGGCACACGTTTGCGTGCAACGACCGCCGAGGTGAACATGACATAGACCGCGTCGGTGGCCGCGGTCGCAAGAAAAACGCCGCCGGCGGCGAGGGGATCGATGGCAGCCATTGCAACTCCTGTTCCGGTCGGGCGGAGCCCCTTGAAAAGTCGAACGAGACGGGCCAAACCGGCACCGCCTTTCTGTCATCATGCTCGTGCATATATCGATCGGAAAGAGGGATGCGCATGCAGGACGTGAGCGACATCGTTGCCGAGATCTGGACCAGGGCCGGCGGCGTGTCGTCTGCGTTAGCTTACATGAAGCTGACAGGTGCGGAGCCGCAATTGCCGTCGTCGTTCCGCGTCGGCGCGGCCGCGCAGGCCTCGATCGCCGCGGCAGGCCTGGCGGCTGCCGAGATCTGGCGCGCGCGCAGCGGCGAGACGCAGGATGTCGCGGTCGATATGCGCCACGCAATGGTCGAATGCCGCAGCGAACGCTACCTTCGTGTCGACGGCAAGCCGCCGCCACCAGTCTGGGACAAGATCGCCGGCGTCTATCGTGTCGGGGACAACCGCTTCGTCCGCCTCCACACCAATTTCCCCCATCACCGCGACGCCGTCTGCCGGGTGCTGAACTGCAACGCGGAACGCGACGATGTCCAGGCCGCGCTGATGCAGTGGGACGGCGAGGCGTTCGAGACAGCGGCCTACGCCGCCGGTGGCGTCGTCGCGCTGATGCGCACGCATGACGAATGGTCGGCGACGCCGCACGCGAAAGCGCTGGCGACATTGCCGCTGATCTCGATCGAGAAGATCGGCGACGCTGCGCCGAAGCCGTGGCCCGCAGGCGACCGGCCGCTGGCCGGCATCCGCGTCCTCGATCTCTCGCGCGTGATTGCGGGGCCGGTCGCCGGGCGGACGCTTGCCGCACATGGCGCCGACGTGCTCCTGATCTCGGGTCCAGATCTTCCGGCGATCCCGTGGCTCACCATTGATACCGGCCGCGGCAAGCTTTCGAGCTTCGTCGAATTGAGGAGCGAGCAGGGGCGGCGCGTGATGCGCGGTCTCGTGGCGCAGGCCGACATCTTCTCGCAGGGCTATCGTCCGCAGGCGATTGCGCGTCTTGGTTTCTCGCCGGAGGAGGCTGCGCAGATCAACCCCGGCATCGTCTACGTGACGCTCTCGGCCTACGGCCACGCCGGTCCGTGGGCGGAGCGCCGGGGCTTCGATTCATTGGTGCAGACTACGACCGGCTTCAATCATGCCGAAGGCCAGGCCGCCGGGATCGACGGGCCGAAGGAGCTGCCGGCGCAGATGCTTGACCACGCCACCGGATATTTCATGGCGTTCGGCGCCATGATGGCGAAGGCTCGGCAAGCGCGAGAGGGTGGGAGCTGGCACGTCCGGGTGTCGCTGGCGCAGACCGGGCGCTGGCTGTGGAATCTCGGCCGCGTCGCTGATGGCCTCGCCACTGAGGATCTGAAGGCCGATGCGGTAACACCCTATATCGAGCAGCTTCCGTCCGGTTTTGGCACGCTAAGTTCGGTGAGGCACGCTGCTGTGCTGTCGAAAACGCCGGCCCGCTGGTCACGTCCAGCCATGCCGCTCGGCAGCCATTCCCCGGAGTTTCCCGGATGAAGCATTCAGGCGTTGTTCAGGCTATCCAATCTTTAACCGCGGCCGCTGCCGAACCGCGATTTTTAGGTTGTTTGCAACATCAAATCGGCACTATTAGCGCACCGCTGGGGCCGTCCCGCCGGAAGCTGAAACGATCGACCCCCGGACCGCATGCTTAAAGATTTTACCAAACGAATGCAGAGCTTTAGCCGCCCTTCGCTGGTGACGGCGGTGGCAGTGCTGGCGCTCGCCGGGGCCGCGGCCTATGGCTACACGCATCTTGGTGCAGAGAAGCCGACGCCGTCGGAGGTCTCGAGCCAGTCGCGCAAGGCGGGCTCGCGCTACACTCCGACCGCGGCCGAATGGGCAAGCCTGACCTTCCAGACGGTGACAGAACACACCTTCCGCTCCGAGCTTGTCACCGAGGGTAAGATCGGAATCGATGAAGACCGCTCCACCCCGGTCTATTCGCCCTATACCGGCCGCGTGACCCGGCTCCTGGTGCGGCCGGGCGAGAGCGTGACCAAGGGACAGCCGCTGTTCGTGATCGAAGCGGCCGACACCGTGCAGGCGCAGAACGACTATGTCGCGGCGATGACCGGCCTCAACAAGGCGCAATCGGCGCTCGACCTCGCGCAGATCCAGGAGAAGCGCGCCAAGGACCTGTTCGAGGGCAAGGCGGTCCCACTGAAGGATTATCAGCAGGCGCAGACGGCGCTGGTGCAGGCGCAGAACGACAACCGCTCCGCGCAGCCGCAACTCGAAGCCGCGCAGAACAAGCTGCATATCCTCGGCTTCGGCGACGACGCCATCGCGACGCTGCAGCAGAAGGGCCGGCTCAATCCGGAGACGACAGTGTTTGCGCCGATCGGCGGCACCATCGTGCAGCGCAAGGCGGGCCCGGGGCAGTATGTCTCGACCGGCGCCAGCGATCCGGTTTACGTGATCGGCGATCTCTCCACGGTCTGGCTGATCGCCTATGTCCGGGAATCCGACGCCGACAATGTCGCGGTCGGGCAGGACGTCAGCTTCAGCGTGATGGCGCTGCCGGGCAAGGTGCTGAACGCCCGGATCAACTACGTGGCCGCGGCGATCGACCCGGCCTCACGCCGGCTCCTGGTCCGCGCCACCATCGACAACAAGGACAACCGGCTGAAGCCGGAGATGTTCGCCAATGTGACGCTGTACTCGGCCGGCGATCACCCGGCAGTCGGTGTGCCGAAGCAGGCGCTGATCTATGAGGCTGACCAGGTTCGGGTCTGGGTCGTTCGTGACGACAAGACGATCGAGCTGCGCCAGATCAAGCCCGGCCTCACCAATGGCGACCTCGTCGAGGTCGCCAGCAATCTGAAGCCCGGCGAGCAGATCGTGACCAAGGGAAGCCTGTTCATCGACCGCGCCGCGTCCGGCACTTAAAGACAGCATGATCCGGAAAAGCGGGATCGGTCTTCCGAAGATCATGCTCAATCAAAGCAGTCCTTCCAGCCTGAAAGCTCCGATCTGAATGGATCGCATCGTCGCCCTTGCCGTCAACCGCCGCTACTTGATGGTGGCCATGTTTGTGGCCGTCCTCATCGGCGGCCTGCTCGCGTTCAAGCAGCTCAACATCGAGGCCTATCCCGATCCGACCCCGCCGATGGTCGACGTGGTGACGCAGAGCCCGGGCCTCTCGGCGGAGGAGATCGAGCGTTACATCACGATCCCGATCGAGACCCAGGTCGCCGGCATCAAGAACCTGCGCACCATTCGCACCATCTCGCTGTACGGCCTCTCCGACGTCAAGCTGCAGTTCTCGTTCGATTACACCTATGACGAGGCGCTGCAGCAGGTGTTGAACCGCCTGTCGCAGCTCGCGCCGTTGCCGGGCAACGTGCAGCCCGGCATTTCGCCGACAAGCCCGATCGGCGAAATCTTCCGCTACCGGCTCAAGGGCCCGCCGAACTACAGCGTGCTCGACCTCAAGACGTTGCAGGACTGGGTCCTGCAACGCCGCTTCCGCGCGGTGCCCGGCGTGATCGACGTCACCGGCTGGGGCGGCAAGACCAAGACCTATGAAATCCAGGTCGACTTCAACAAGCTGGTCGCCAACGGCCTGACATTGCCGCAGGTGCTGCAGGCGGTCTCCAACGCCAACATCAATGTCGGCGGCAACACCGTCAATATCGGCTCGCAATCGGCCGTGGTGCGCGGCGTCGGCCTGATCCGCTCGATCGACGACCTCTCCAACACCATGATCTCGCAGTCCGGCGGCAATCCCGTCCTGATCAAGGATATCGGCTCCGTCACCGTCGGCGAGAAGCCACGGCTCGGCATTGCCGGCATCGACAATGACGACGATATCGTGCAAGGCATCGTGCTGATGCGCCGCGGCGAGCAGAGCTCGCCGACGATTGCCCGTGTCGAGCAACTGGTCAACCAGATCAACAATTCGTCGATCCTGCCGCCCGGCGTGAAGATCGAGCGCATCTATGACCGCAAGGACCTGATCGAGCTCACCACCCACACCGTGCTGCACAACATGGTGGTCGGCATTCTCCTGATCGTGCTGTTGCAGTGGATCTTCCTCGGTGATCTCCGCAGCGCGCTGATCGTCGGCGCGACGATCCCGTTCGCGCTGTTCTTCGCCGTGATCATCCTGGTGCTGCGCGGCGAATCAGCCAACCTGCTGTCGGTCGGCGCGATCGACTTCGGCTTGATCGTCGACGCCACCGTCATCATGGTCGAGGCGATCTTCCGGCGACTGTCGCAGACCATCGCACTCTCGGAGGCGGAGCAGAGCCACATCTCCGAGGACACGATGATGGGCATCAAGAGTCACGCGATTCTGTCGGCCGCGGCCGACGTCTCGCGTTCGATCTTCTTTGCCGCCACCATCATTGTCGCCGCCTTCCTGCCGCTGTTCACGCTCGGCGGCGTCGAGGGCAACATCTTCGGGCCGATGGCACGGACCTACGCCTATGCATTGGCGGGCGGCCTGCTGGCGACCTTCACGATCACGCCGGCGCTGAGCGCGATCATCCTGCCGGCGCATATTCAGGAAACCGAGACCTGGATCGTCAAGAAGCTCAACCAGGTCTATCTGCCGATCCTGAACTGGGCGATCGGCAACCGCAAGATCGTGATGGCCGGCGCGGCCGGCCTCGTGGTCATGACTATCATCTTCGCACGCTTCCTGGGCCTCGAGTTCCTGCCCAAGCTGGAAGAGGGCAATCTATGGATCCGCGCCACGCTGCCGCCGACGATCTCGCTGCAGGAAGGCAATACCTATGTCAACGAGATGCGGCGGCTGATCCGCAGCCGGCCCGAGGTGGTGTCGGTGGTGTCGCAGCACGGCAGGCCCGATGACGGCACCGACGCCGCAGGATTCTTCAATGCCGAATTCTTCGCGCCGCTGAAGCCGGCCAGCGAATGGCCCGGCACGCACGACAAGGACGAGTTGACCGCGCAATTGCTCGCGCAATTGCAGGACAAGTTCCCCGGCGTCGAATTCAACTTCTCGCAATACCTGCAGGACAACGTCTCGGAGGCGGTGTCGGGTGTGAAGGGCGAGAACTCCATCAAGCTCTACGGCAACGACCTGCAGGCGCTGACCGACACTGCCAACAAGATCAAGTCCGTGCTCTCGACCGTGCAGGGCATCACCGACCTCGCGGTGTTCACCTCGCTTGGCCAGCCCACCATCCAGATCGATATCGATCGCGCGCGCGCGGCGCGCTACGGCCTGTCACCGGGCGACATCAACGCGACGATCAAGGTCGCGATCGGCGGCGACAGCGCCGGCGACCTCTATGAGCCCGGCAGCGACCGGCATTTCCCGATCATCGTTCGGCTGGCACCCGAATATCGCAAGAGCGCGGAGGCGATCCAGAACCTGCGCATCGGCGTGGCAAGCGGCAATGGCGGCATCACCCAGATTCCCTTGAGCGAGGTCGCCTCGATCAAGCT
>Ga0099824_1008381_pt1 | contig 13238 bp, 2 predicted proteins | sample SiratrowhiteBW_FD_76837 | JGI IMG/M metagenome (GOLD analysis project Ga0099824, IMG submission 76837) | Root nodule microbial communities of legume samples collected from California, USA - Siratro white BW | ecosystem: Host-associated > Plants > Roots > Nodule | place: USA: California... | reverse complement strand
TTCCGCCGGATGAATAGTATTCTTTCCCCCAAAGCAGGTAATTTGTTAAAGAGGCATGTGCAATTTCAACGCCTTTTGGATTTCCGGTTGAACCTGAGGTATAAATTACATAGGCTGAATCAGTTTCACGGATGTTTTCATCTAAATTATCACAAGAATAATTGGCTGCTTCTGCATCAAAACAAATCCACTCAACTTCGTCTATAATTACCTTGCAGTTACTGTCTTTTTCTATAAAATCAATTCTTTCCTGCGGATAAGCCGAATCTATAGGTACGTAAGCTCCGCCTGATTTTAAAACTGCCAGAATCGAAATTACCAGTTTTTCGCTTCTGCTCATTTTTATTCCCGCTTTATCTTCAGACTGCAGTTTGTATTTGTGTTTTAAATAACGGGCAAATTGGTTTGATTTTTCGTTAAGTTCTTTATAATTCAATGAAATCCCTTCAAATGTCAATGCATCACCATTTGGTGTTAGTTCTGTCTGATTTTCAAATAATTTTACGATTGTTTCATTTTGATAAACGGCTTTTGTCGCATTAAAATCGTGTAGAACTTTTGTTTTTTCCTGAGCCGTTACATAATCCAAATGTTTAATTTTCTGTTCTGGTTTTTCTGTCATTTTAGAAACCAAAACTTCAAAATGAGATAGTAATCTATAGATAAACGCACTATCGTAAATATCTGTATTATAATTAATTCTTAGTTGCAACTCATCTTCTTCAACAAATTCAAATGTTAAATCGAATTTTGAAACTTCTCGTTTAAGATCATATCTTTCTACTTCCATATTTTCTAGTTTTTGATTTTCGTTTTTAAAACTGCTTAATTTAGACTGGCTTTGAAAAACAATCATTACATCAAACAATGCTGATCTACTGGTATCTCTTTTTAATTCCAGTTTTTCTACAAGTTCATCAAAAGGATAAATTTGATGTTCATACGAAGCTAAAATCATGTTTTTCTCAAAATCTAACAGGTCTAAAACACTAGATTCTTGATTGACATTGGTTCGTAATGCCAATGTATTGAGATAAATTCCAATCTGGTTTTCTAGATCTGCATGATCTCTTCCTGCTATAGGTGTACCAATGATAATATCATCTTGTCCGCTGTATTTATGCAATAACAAATTAATACCTGTCACTAAAGTCATAAACAGTGTCGCGTCGTATTTGGCTGAAAAAGTGTTTACCTTTTTAAGAAATTCTACTGAAAATGTATGACTTATATTATCTCCGCAATAGGTTTTAACCAAAGGACGTTTTTTAGATGAAGGTGTTTCTAATACTGGAATACTTCCCGAAAATTGGCCCATCCAATATTGTTCTGCTGATTTGTATTTTTCTTTTGCAGTTTCATTGTTCAGCCAGGCTGCGTAATCTTTGTACTGGATTTTTAATTCGGGTAAATTAATTTCTAAACCTTGCGCGAGAGCATTATAAATTGCTACGATCTCTTTTACAAGCACTTCCATTGACCAGCCATCGCTTATGATATGATGAATCGATAAAAAGAAAACATATTGTTTTTCTAATGTTTGTACAATAGCACTTTTTAAAAGTGGTGCTTTTTCTAAGTCAAATTCTTCACTGCATTTGGTCTGGAAATAATTATCAATGTGAATTTCTTCTTCTAATATTGAATCAGAATTAAATTTAACGATTTCGAAGTCTAAATTTAAACTTTCAGTTGGTAAAACAAACTGCCTAACATCATCTGTATCAGAATCGTATTTGAAGACAGTTCTTAAAATTTCATGAGGTTCTATGAGTATCTTGAAAGATTCATCAAAAAGAGCTGTATTTAATTCTTCTTTTCATTTTACGGCATACGACATATTGTAAGCTTGAGATCCGCCTTCGAACTGGCTTAAGATCCATAATCTTTTTTGAGAAGCAGATAAAGCATAACTGTTTCTTAAAACAGTATTTGGAATAGCCGAGAAATCACTTTCATTTAATTTTTCAGAAAGCGCCGCAATGGTTGGATTCAAAAAGAAATCTTTAAACGTAATGTGTTTATTAAGCTGTTTGTGAATTCTATTGATAATCTGAGACACTACAAGACTATGACCTCCTAATTCAAAAAAGGTGTTTTCTGTTCCTACCTCTTTGTAATCTAAGTTTAATGTTTCTGCCCAGATTGCTGTAAGTTGTTTTTCTAATTCGTTTTTTGGCGCTTTGTATTCAACTTTTTTCAAATCAGATGCGACTGGAGCTGGTAATGCATTTCTATCTATTTTGCCTGTTCTGGTAAAAGGGAATTCTTCCAGAATCAAATAAATAGAAGGCACCATGTATTTAGGCAGTATTGCAGCTAACTGTGTTTTTATTTCATCTATTTCCTGAGCCGATTTGACTTTTAAATAAGCGGTAATGTAATTGTTGTTTTGAACTTCTTTAACTAAAACTACGGCTTCGCTTATTGATTCCAGTTTTTCTAACTGATATTCAATTTCTGATAATTCTATTCTTAATCCATTAAGTTTTACCTGAGAATCTTTACGCTGTAAGAATTCAATTTCGCCTGTAGGCAGCATTCTTCCTATATCACCTGACTTGTAAATTCTTGTATTTTCTGATTCGAAATTATTAATGAAAACTTTGTTTGTCTGTTCTTCTCTGTTCAAATATCCTAATGATAGATAATCGCTTTTAAATGTAATTTCTCCCGTTTGGTATACCCCTTTACGGTTATTATTTTCATCCAAAAGAAAAACACTTGTTTCTACTACTGATTTACCCAAAGGCACATTGTTTCTGTTGATCTGCGAATTATGGTTGACAAATTTTTGAGATACAATAGTTGCTTCTGTTGGTCCATAATCGTTTACCAAGAAAGTTCCTTCAGCAAAATGTTTTTTGAATAAATCAATATCAGAGAGATGGCATGATTCTCCTCCTAAGTCGATTAATCGTACGGTTGGAAGGATTTCATTTTCGGCAAGACCTTTTAAAAAATTTCTATAAATGGTAGGAACCATATGTATAATAGAAATATTTTGGGTTTTAAGCCATTCTGGAAGTGCCTGCAATCCTTTATTAACTATATCATAAATACTTACTACAGCTCCGTTCAATATGGCACCATAAATATCTTTTACAGAAGCATCAAAAGTGTAAGTAGAAAAAACGCTCAAATTGTCATCAACAGAAATATGGGTGTTGTTCGTATATACTCTAATGTAATGCAGTACATTCCGTTGAGTTTGTACAACTCCTTTTGGCATTCCTGTTGAACCTGAAGTATATAGAATATACGCTTCTGTTTCTCTGTCAATACTTTGAAGCGAAATTGTGATTTCTGGAAGATTATAATTTTCATCAATTTTAATAATCGATAAATCCTGAACTTCTTCTACTGCCTGTAAAGCTATACTTAAAGTCAAACTGTTGCATACTATGTGTTTACAGCCTGAATCTTCTATTATAAATTGTATTCTGCTTAAAGGACTGTTTGCATCTATTGGCACATACGTATATCCTGCTTTCAGTACGCCAAGCATACCTATAACGCAAGTTTCATTATGGTGTAAAAGCAGTGCAATTCTCTTAGTATCAGTGTTTGTTTTTTCTTTTATCTGTACTGCTAAATGATTCGCACAGTTATTAAGCGTTTGATAACTAAGACGTACTCCGTCAGCATATACTGCAGTCTTTTCAGGAAATCTTTTAACCTGTTTTTCGAAACGCTGCGGAATACTTTGTTCTATTTCTTCTGATTCAAAATATTCGAAAGCATTTACCGGTTTTGCGTCTTCTTCCTGATACATATAATTTTCGAAGATTTTTATTTCCTTAACCGCAATCTGTTCATTTGATACAACTTGATCGATAATAGACAGATAGGCTTCCATCCAATACTCAATTGTTTCTTTTTTGAAAAGATTGTGATCGTATACGCAGTTTATAACACAGCCGTTAGAAAATGTCTTTACATAACATTCTAAATCGAATTTCGGAGAGGTTTCCAGTATTTTGTGTACAGGATTAAAATCAGTAATAACCTGTGTTTCTTCGAGATCAAAATCCAGCATATTAATAAATACTGGGCATATTGGAAAACGATTGTCATCACTCGAAATTTTTAGTAGTTCTAATAACTTTTCGAATGGATAATTTTGATACGTTAACGCGTCTATAATAGTTTCATTAACCTGCTGGAGCCATAATAAAAAGGATTCTTCAGCACTTATTTTGTCTCTTAAAACTAGTGTGTTTATAAAACAACCTACCAGATCTTTTAACTGAAAGTGGTTTCTGTTTGCTGCTGGAATTCCGATAATGATATCTTCTTCTGCAGTAAGTCTGTACAAGAGAATTTTTAGAGTGGCGGCAAAAAGGGTAAAAGTGCTGAAGCCTTTACTTTTTGATAGTTTTTCAATTTTTTGTTTTTGTACACTATCCAAATAAATAGTATACGAAGATGAATTGGTATCTCCGCTTCTTATTTTTGAGGCATAATCAGAAGGCAATTGCAGATAAGGCAATGACCCGGAAAGTTTTTCTTTCCAATAATTTTCATAACCATTTATTTCTGAAGATTGGAGTTGATTATTTTGCCATTTGGCGTAGTCTTTATATTGTACTGATAATTCTGGAAGTTCTACTTTTTTTCCATTAATCAAAGCGTTATAAATATGCATTAAATCTCTGGAAATAATTTCGATAGACCAGCCGTCACTTATAATATGATGAATATTAAAATACAAAGTATGACCTGTATTATTTTCAAGAATTCCGACTTTAAAGAGAGGAAAAACTTCAAGGTCAAATTCGTATTCAAAAATTTCATTTTTAATAATCGATTCTGACTGATATGCGGGAATATTAAGGGGAGAATGAGAAAGCACTTTTTGTTTAGGAATCCCTGTATCTTCAACAAATACGGTTCTTAAAATTTCGTGGCGATCAATTAAAATGCTGAAAGCTTCCTGAAATACAGCAAAATTTAAATTTGAAGGTAAATTTTGGGTGCTGTATATATTAAATTCCTGTGATTTTCCTTGAATTTTATACAACAGCCAATATCGAACTTGCGAAGGTGACAGATCATAGTTGTGCTGATTTTCTAATTTTTTAATTTCAGAAACAGCCGCTGTATTGTCTTGTTTTAAATTGTCGACTAGTATTGCATGATTTTTTAAACTTGTATTGGTATAAAGTGTTTTTAAATTTACGGAGATATTAAATACTTTCTGATATTCACTCAATAATCTGGTTAATAAAATACTGTGCCCTCCTAATTCAAAAAAATCATCTGTACTACCTACGATTTCAAGATTTAAAAGATTTTCCCAGATGGCTGCGATGCTCTTTTCGGTTTCACTTTGCGGGGCTATATATTCTTTTCTTGCAATATTCTCGCTGTCCACATCTGGCAGCGCTTTGCGGTCAATTTTACCGTTTGGAGTTAATGGCAGAGCATCCAATTGCACATAAATATTTGGAACCATATATTCAGGCAGTTTTCCTTGAAGATAGGCTCTAAGTGTTGTTTTTTCTATATTATTTTCTGATACATAATATACTACCAAGACTTTTTCAGAATTTAATTCTCTCGCAGCCACAACTGCTTGTTTTAAATCATCTGAATATTGAGACAATGCGGTTTCAATATCACCAAGTTCAATTCGATAGCCTCTTATTTTTACTTGATTATCATTTCTGCCCAAAAATTGGATTTCTCCTTTTTCATTCCATTTTCCGACATCACCAGTCTCATAAACAAGTGCTCCTTCAACAAATGGGCTTTTGATAAATTTCTGATTTGTTAAGGTTTCATTTTTATAATACCCTTTTGCTAATCCGTCACCGCCAATATAAATCGCACCTACTACTCCAGGAGCGACAGGGTGTAAAAATTTGTCCAACAGATAAAATTGAGTATTGTTAATTGGTTTACCAATATTTGAAGCGTCTTTAGGTTTTTCAATTTGTTTTAAACTAGACCAGATAGTAGTTTCTGTTGGTCCGTACATGTTCCATACCTGAGAGCAGGTTTCAGTAAGTTTTTTTGCCAGTTCTTCATTTAGCAAATCACCTCCGCATAATACTTTCAATATTTTACTTCCCTGCCAGTCAGCATTAAAAAGCATCTGATAGAAACTTGGTGTTGCTTGAATAACAGTTGGCTGGATTTCATTTAATTTTTCTATTACCGAATGTGGATCTGCTAAAATCTGCTGTTCGGCAATATAAAGACCTGCTCCGGAAATTAACGGAACAAAGAATTCTAAAATTGAAATATCAAATGAATAAGTGGTTACAGAAAATAAAACATCTGATTGGCTAATACCTGGTTTTTGTTGTATACTAGTTAAGAAATTAAGTAATGCACGGTGGCTGATTTCTACTCCTTTCGGGTTTCCAGTTGAACCTGATGTGTATATAATATAAGCCGTATCCGAAGCTAGTGCCTGTGATCGTAGAAACTCTTTACAATCGTTTATTTTCTCAAAAAGTTCTTCAAACAGTATTACAGAAGTTTCGCTGCCAATATGACTGTATTCTTCTTGACTGATGATGTTTTTAACACCGCTGTTTTGAATGATATAGCGTAACCTTTCTTCTGGAAAAACAGGATCAAGCGGTATATAAGGTCTCCCTGATTTTAATATTCCTAATAAAACAGCCAGCATTCCTGCCGATCTATTTATCAAAACTGCAATTGGAGATTTGTCATTTTCGAAGGTAACAGCATTTATATAAGAAGCTATTTTTTCTGAAATTTCATCCAGTTCTGCATAAGAATATGACATGATCCTATCTCTCAAAGCAATGTTTTGGGGTGCTTTTTCTGCCTGCTCACGAAATAAATCTACTACTGTTTTTTCTCTTGAATAGTCAGCAGTTGTTTCATTATATGCTATTAAAATCTGATTCTTTTCTTCTTGACTTAAAAAATCAATTTTTTCAATCCAAGTATCTTTCGATTCAATCGCTTTGGATAAGAAAGTTTCAAAATGATTAAAAACATTCTCAATCCATGAAGCGTCATAGATATCGGTATTGAATTCAATATTTAAGGTAATGAGATTGTTGTATTCAGAAAAATTGAAACTCAAGTCAAATTGAGAACTCTTTCTTTGAAACTCATATCGTTCCAGAGTAAGTCCGCTTATTTCTTCCTGAAGATTTAAAGTAAGCTGTGATTGATTTTGGAAATTTACCAATACATCAAAAAGTGCTGAACGGCTTAAATCTCTTTTAACATTTAGTTTTCTCACTAATTCGTCAAAAGAATACATTTGATGTTCATTTGCTGAAATTAGATTTTCTTTTTCAATTTGTAAAAGCTCTGCAAATGTATTTGTCTCGTTAAATAACGTTCTAATTACCAAAGTATTGATATACAACCCTATTTGATTTGCCAGATCTGGATGCTCTCTACCTGCAATTGGTATTCCTGCTATAATATCGTCCTGACCTGAATAACGGTATAAAAGTGCTTTTACGCCCGCCATAAAAGTCATGAATAAGGTTGTTTTATTTTCTTCTGAAAATACTTTTAATTTATTCGAAAAGTCTTCAGAAAAAGTACGGCTCAAGTTATCTCCATTAAAAGTCTGTAAAGCTGGTCTTTGTCTAAAGCTTGGAAGATTAAGTATTGGAAGTTCTCCTTTAAATTTATCGAGCCAGTACTTTTCTGAATTTTTATATTTTTCTTTCTGCATTTCAGCATTAAGCCATACGGAATAATCTTTATACTGAAATTTAAGTTCTGGAATAGTACTGTCCTGCCCTTTTAAAAGAGCATCATAACGCTGTACAACTTCTGAAATTAATAGTTCCATAGACAATCCATCACTAATAATATGATGCATACTGAATAGGAATATATGTTCTCGTGCAGCGATTTTAATTAAAGAAGCTCTTACAAGAGGAGCATTTTCTAAATTGAATTCCTCATTGATTTTTTCATTAATAAAATGGTTCAGTTTTTCGCTGTGATTTGATTCTGAAGAAAAATCAATCTGCGAAATGGTAAAATCAACTTCGTTTGCAGGTACAATAAATTGTCTTACTTCCTGAGTTTCATTATCTACTTTAAATACCGTTCTTAAAACTTCATGGTATGCAATAAGTTCTTTAAATGATTTTTCGAAAAAGATTACTGGAAGTTCCCCTTTAAGTTTAATTGCATACGACATATTGTACGCCTGCGAAGCTCCCTCGAACTGGCTCAACATCCATAATCTTTTTTGAGATGGCGACAGCGGGTAATGCTCCATTTCTGGAGATTTTTCGATAGCTTGGTATTTTTTAAAATTTGTTTTTTCTTCTATCGTTTTTTTAATTTCTTCCTTGTGTTCTTTTAATAGGTTTAAAAGACCTTGATCGATACCAGCATCAGGAAGTATACAAATAAGCTTATCTTCTTTTATGGCAAGTTTTACGTTGTTATTTCTTAGTTCTGCCAATAATAACTCTATATTCATATCTCAATATAATTATTGTTATTCTCGCTCTCTATTTCAACAATATCGAGTAATTCAAGAGTCCTTTTCTTTGATTCGATAAATGATGCAAGTCCTTTTATGGTAGCACATTCTGATAATTCTCTAAATGACAATGTGATTTCAAATTCATCCGATAATTGATTTAAAAGCTTAACCGCCAATAAAGAATTTCCGCCTGCTTCAAAATAGTTATCTTCAATTCCTACTGGAGAATATCCTAGAATGTCGCTCCAATATTTTATTATAGTTTCTTCAGCATCGGTTTCAGGTGCAGCAAAAACAGCACTAACCTTTCTTTTTGGATTTGCATTTTGAGCTGTAATTGTTTCAACATCGCGTGAAAGTTCATTGTACAGAATTTCAACTCGGTCAATGATTTTTGGGTCTTCTGAAAAAAGCTTTTTAAGATCCGTTACATACTGTGTATTTAAATCATTCAGCTTGCTCAATACCTGTTCTGAAATTTTATTACCTGCAAGATCAATTTCAACTGATGTTCTTAATCGGTCATTTGCATATTGATCATTGTTATGTTGATGTAAATCTTTTATTTGTTCGAAATTCTTAATGCTGATTGCCGTTTTTGGTTTCCAAAACTTGTTTTTTGAAAAAACATATCCAGGCATTGCAATTCGTTTTCCTTCGTGATTTTCAGGTAAATGGTATATTGTTCCTTTTGCACACAATACCGCTTTGGCTTCATAAAAATTGACAAATGAATTATCAGTTTCAGATTGTTTAGAAAGCAGATTTACTACGTTTACGTCGTGATTGAAAATAGATTTTACAAAGGATGACAATCCATTTCCTGGACCAACTTCAATAAAAACCGAATTCGAAGAATAAGAGGCTGCATTTCTTACCGCCTGAGAAAATTTAACAGGATTGATAATCTGTTGTAACCAATATTCCTTAGAACAGAAAACATCGGCTTGTATCAAATCTCCCGTATAAGTTGAGAACACTTTTAGGTCAAAATTTTTAAAATTTATATCAGCTAGTATGGTATCAAATTCCTGTAGTACATCGTTCATCATTTGTGTATGATAAGCGTGCGATACTTTTAATTTTTTATATTCTATAGTATTGAATTCTAAAATTCTAATCTGATATTCAATCGCTTCTTTTGTTCCTCCAATTACAATATTCTCATCAGCATTAAATGCGCAGATAGTGACATCAGCAATTAATATTGACTCAATTTCTTCAGCTGTGGCACGCACCAAAAGCATATCGCCTTTTGGCATGCTGCCCATTATTCTACCTCGATGGTAAACCAGTTTTAAGGCATCTGGCAGCGAAATACAATCGGCAATACAGGCCGCTGTAAATTCACCCAAACTATGTCCAATAATGGCGTTTGGTTTAATTCCTGATCGTATCAGTTCTTTAGATAAACAGTATTCAACAACGAATAAAGCTGCTTGTGTATTTTCGGTTTTATCTAATGACTCATTTTCTGAAAAAATTATTTCTTTAAAATCAATACCGGATAATGACTGCAGATGTTCGAAACAATAATCCATATCATTTCTGAAAGCCATACTGTGCTGATACAATTCTGATGTCATGTAACTATACTGGCTGCCCTGCCCTGGAAACATAAATATGTTTTCTGATATAGTGTTTCCGTATCCTTCGTAACAACTGTTTTTTTGACTACCGTCTAATTGATCCTGTAATTCGGTTTTATCATTACAAACCAGACTAAAACGATACGGCATTACTTTTCTTCCATACAAAGTGGTAAATTCTATATCTGCCAATTTTGCATCTGGATTAAGACTGATGTATTCTGAAAGCTGCTTTTTTTGAAGCTCAAGATTATGTGGGTCTAAAGCTGACAATGAAATTACAAACGGCCTGTTTGTCTTTTCTGTTTTTTCTTGTACCGGCGGCTGTTCTATGATAACATGAACATTAGTTCCTCCTACTCCAAACGAACTTACTCCTGCTCTTCTTAATGCAAAATGCTGTGGCCATAGCTGGTAATTTTGATTGACATAAAAAGGTGAAGAATCTAATTTTAATGCTGGATTGGGTTCGGAAAAATTAATACTTGGGACCAAAAAACCTTTATTAACACATAATACCGATTTTATAATGGCTGCAATTCCTGCCGCTGCATCGAGATGACCTATGTTACTTTTTACTGAACCAATCGCACAATATTGTTTCTTATCAGAATATCTTCCAAATGCTTCTGTCAGAGCTGCCACCTCAATAGGGTCGCCAATCAAAGTTCCTGTACCATGCGCTTCGATCATACCTACAGATTCCAGGCTAACATCGGCTACTGCAGAAGCTTCAAGAATTACATCTCTCTGATAATTAATACTTGGCGATGTATAACTTTGTTTATTTGAACCATCATTGTTTACAGCAGTTCCTTTTATTAAAGCGTAAATATGATCCTGATCTTTAACTGCATCAACGGCTCTTTTCAATACAATAGTCCCAACACCGTCTTCACTTACTGTTCCGCTTGCCTCTTTGTCAAAGGGACGGCAGACTCCATCTTTAGAGTAAATAGATTCTGGAGCATGAATATATCCTGCATTTTCGTTTGAATCAAACGAAGCCCCTCCTGCAAGCGCCATATCACATTCTCTGTTTAATAAACTTTGACATGCAAGATGTACAGCAAGTAATGAGGTTGAACAAGCTGTTTGAACCGTCATTACAGGTCCTGTTAAGTTTAGTTTATGCGAAATCCATGTTGCTAGAAAGTCTTTTTCATTTAAAATTCTGTACAAAAGAGGATCAACCTGTTCTAGATAGGAATTGGAATGTAAAAGTTTTAGTAAATAAGAATTTGTAGACATTCCGCAGAAATTACCCACTGATAAATCTGAACGTGATACATCGTAACCTGAGTCTTCAATGGCATGCCAGCTTGTTTGCAGCAACAATCTAATCTGTGGATCCATAAGCGAAGCTTCATGATTTGATATACCAAAAAAATCAGCATCAAAATATTTTGCACTTCCCAGCTTAGAACTGGCATTTACAAAGGCTTTATGATTTAGGATATCTTCAGAAATACCTAGTTTAGCAATTCCTTGCAGATCGGTTTTCTTTATGCTGTTGATACCGTCTTTTAGGTTCTGCCAATATTCGTTAAGATTTTCTGCATCAGGAAAGCGTCCAGCCATTCCTATTATTGCTATATCATTTTCAGAAATTTGTTTCATTCTTTTAAAAAATTATATCAATTAATTCTGCTGGTGCGGGCATTTCTTCTCAATGTTCCTTTGTCAAGGACTTTTTGAGATGAATTAGTTTCAATTGGATTACTATTCTGGATTAGTTTTGCCTGCTGCTGTATAGTTGGGTTTCGAAAAAGTTCTACCAATGAAAAGCTTATATTAAACTTGGTCTGAAGTTTTTCATGAAGCAGTACTATTTCTATTGAATTTCCTCCAGCTTCAAAAATGCTGACTTCATAAGGAATACTTTCCTTTTTTAAAACCTCGCACCAAAGACTATAAATATCCTGTTCTACCTGATTGTTTAGTTTTACTGTATTCTCTTGTACTGCTTTCTTAGGTTTAAGTTCTTTAAGTTTTATTAGATTTACTTTTCCGTTTTCCATTAAAGGAATTGAGGAAACAAAAGCAATGTCTTTAGGATTCATATAATCCGGAAGCATATTTTTTAAGTAGTTTCGAACAAATGATTCGTTGACTTGTTGTGCCGAATATTGTCTTTCAATGCTATTATATGTTTTTTTACGATCATCATTTATTGCATAAAGCATATAGGTATTTTCATTTTTTATCGTATCGGAATCACTCATTGCCAACTCGTCAATTTGTATTTGATAACCGTTTTTCTCTAAAAGTTTTACGATACTGTCAAGATTAGAATCTCCATCTACCTCAATGGCAAGCTGGTGGATTTTTGTCCAGTGTTCTTCTCGTATACCCTCTAGTACAAGGCATTCGCTTTTTTCTACGTCTACTTTAAGAAGATCAATAAATTCAAGTTTAAGATCATCAATAACATCAGAGATTGTGGTAAGCTGACAGTCTACTTCTTTGGCTTCATATAGAGAGTTCAGGTAATTTTTGAATTCGTCATTCATTTCACCTTTACTATCAATACTTTCATAAAAAGATTTTACAATAACATCTTCATTTGAATGATTAGCGTTTTGTGAAAGAACTGTTTTATCGTGTTTCACATAACCGCCTACAGCATCTACAATAGTTTCTTTTTCTGTAAACCTTCCTGACATACCTGCCATTTCTGGATAATAATAAAAAGTCGCATTTTCTTTTTTGTTAGAAACTCCGTAATTCAGGATTCGCCCTTTGATATTGCGGTGTTCAAAGTTTTGTTTTAAACCTGAAAAAATCTGGGGGATTGGTTCAAAAGCGACTAGAAAGGCACTTGGCTGTTTTTGATTTACATGCATACTAAATGATCCTACATTAGCTCCTGCATCTATAACTACCGCATTTTCGGGTATGGAAATATTATGTCTGAAATAGATTTCATCTTCAAAAATTTCTTTGTAAAGCATAGCCAGCTGTCGGTTTGACTGATGATAAACGGTGCTTCCGTCAGGAAATTTAAATGCTTTTGCCTGCTCTTGAACAGGAAGTTCTTTATAGTTTCCGAATACTATTTCTTCTTTAACAATGTAAGCGGATAAGTATGTAGTATTACCATCAGTAATTGGTATAACTTTACAATCCTTTACTTCGGGGATTTTACATATTACACTCTCAATTTCCTCAGGTTCAACTCTGTAACCATTAATTTTTAC
>Ga0099824_1008380_pt1 | contig 13238 bp, 6 predicted proteins | sample SiratrowhiteBW_FD_76837 | JGI IMG/M metagenome (GOLD analysis project Ga0099824, IMG submission 76837) | Root nodule microbial communities of legume samples collected from California, USA - Siratro white BW | ecosystem: Host-associated > Plants > Roots > Nodule | place: USA: California... | reverse complement strand
TTTATTTTATATAATAAGTTTTATAAAAATAAATTTTTTTTTTTATATATATTTATATAAATATAATATGAAATATATATATATATATATATATATATATATATATATATATATATATATATTTAATCACTTATAAGAGTTAAATTGAGGTGTTATATATGGTAGATATATCTATTTTGTAAATCTTGTAATATTTTTTAAAATAGTAAAATTTTGAAAAATTAAGATGTTTTTCTTATCTTCCTAGTTGACTAAATCGATGTACTGTATTTTATAAAGCATTTTAAAATAAAACCATTTTATTTACATTTGGTAAGATATTTTTTTAATAGCTTTTACTTTATTTTAGTTTTACTCAAATGAAACTTATATTTTACCATCTTATTTTTTAAAATGATAATAGAAAATCTTAATGTTAAAACAATATTTATGATTTATTATTATTATTTTATTGCTACACTATTTTTAATTATTAATTTAATGTTAAACTTGTTTATTATTGTTTTAATTTATATTTTAATAAAGTATTTATTTTTTTATTGACAAATTATATTTATTTGAAATTGTAAAGAAAATATAATTAATGTTTAATGTGTAAAAAAATTGGATTATAAAAATTAAAAGTAAATTAAAATATAAACTTATATTTACTTAAAATTTATAATTATCTGATATTAAGATCTGATTAAACAGTAATTACATTTTTATTTATTATTTTACAAATTTTAGCTAATTAATCAACTAATTTTACCAAACATTTTTAATCTAACTTTTTAATTTTTAATAAAATTTGTAAGTTTCCTCAACCTTTTAAGTAATTTTACCAAAAATAGCTTTCAACGACCTTTCAGATAATTTTAGCAAACCAATGTCTTTTCCTACATACAAATTATTGTCAAACACGTGTTGATTCGTGGAAACCATATGAACACAAAAGGTAGCTGTGCGGCAATAATTACGATATAATATAGGGTTTCTCAGATTTCACACTCTCTTTATCAAATAAACGCTCACTGACAAATTTATTTTAATAATATAATAATACATTAATAATTTAATTTAAAAGTAAAATTATGTAATTAATTGTTAAAATTATCTTATTATGAGTGGCCAAGTATCAATGTTCTTAATTTAATGTGTTTGGATGGTTTTCTAAACAAACAAGTGGCTGGAAAGGGAGAGAAAAATCTGTCAAGAAAATAGGCTTAGATAACTTGCACAATCAAAATCAATGGAGACTGTTGAAATCAAGAAACCCATTACACACCTTTTATAAAATATCTTTGCTTTGACACAGTGAGTCTCTAATGTGTAAGCTTTTATTAAAATTCAAAAATATTAAAAGATGTATATCTAAAAAATATAAGTAAAATATGTGTGCTCATTACTCATAAATATCTATTAAATGTATTGGTTAGATATATTCATGGTGAATTTTCACAATTTTTTTTCATCCCTAGAGAATTTACTATCAAAGTCCAAACTTTGCTCTTTTTCTCTAATTTATTGTTTTTTTCTTCGGTTATTTTAAAAGAGATTTATGTGTGACAGACAATATTATTCAGGTGATTACATAAATTAAATGAAATTTGTGTAAGATTAAAAAGGAGACTTTAAGTGAAATTATACTAAACCATGAGAAAAAAAGTCACCTGGGTAGGCAAGTATGCATGATATTTATAGAAATTAGAAAATTTAGCACTGAATTAGGAGAAATAAGTTGAATATTTGCTGTAATTTTCACAGTTATTATAGCAAAAACTGTGATTCCTAAGACCTTAAAGTATTCCAAAATTTTGGACCATTAAGGTAAGGATCAACTATAACTTGCAACTTGATACAATATGGTTTTGTACTTAATTACCTAATTTAGTTCACATTTTCTCATTTAATTTATAAGGAATCAACTATGCTTTCGATTGATTAGAAAGGTCTTATCTGGCCAAATCACACTAATATATAAATCGTTTTGGTTTTTAGGTTTTTTACCGTAAAATCAAAATTTGAACCAAATATTAATCTCGTTTCTTTATTGTATTTGAGCCCAAAGAAACTATTATCAAATGTCTTAATTTGGTTATATTTTATCATATTTTAAGTTAAAATGAATATTTTTTATCTTGCAGTATTATCAAAATATAAAAATAATAATAGTTAGAGATTTCAGCTTGAGAGTTATAATAATTAGTTTTCTTATCATAATTCGATGATAAAATTAATTCTTTATACATTTCAAAGTATCTTAAAAATATTATCTAAAAAATTATATTAGGGACCAACAGAAAGCATCTTTAATTGAGATGACTTTTAACAGCATAATTTTTTACATTATGATCAATATATTATAACTAAAGTAATATTTTTATTAAAAAAATAATTACAATACATTTTGGATTCCTCTTTCTTCTAAGAAACATGAGACCGCGTAATAATCTGACTGCTTCCATTTTCAGTTTTTCATGAAATCATCAAATTAGATATTGAAATTTCCTTATTAAAAAATAAATAAAGAAGGAAAGAAAGAAATAGAAGATATGGAAATTTGAATTTTCAATTCATTATTTAAAAGTTGTCATTTTAAAAAATATTTTACGATATAAGCTATTGACGTGGTCACGAGATAGATAATATTACAAAGTTAAGAAGTTTCTCTGAAGAATTGACCACGAGTCGGTCTCGCTCATTATCTATAATCAAATAAATAAATACTTAATTGATTAAATTTTAATGAAATTAATTCATAATTTAGTTCTTATATAAAATTATAAAAAATTCGGGGAGAGGATAATAGTCATCCTTGGAACACAAGTAGCTTCACTCTTGTCATAAACGCGTGAAAACAATATTATTTGCTCGAATTTTTTTTAAAATAGTAAATTTTTTTATCCATAGTGTACCTATACTAAATAATTAGCTAATAACACAATTTACTGTAACGATTCAGAATTTGATTATAAAGAAATTGAATTCTCAACTTAATTTACTGTAATTATATTTAAGAAAGAAGCAAAGGAAATCTATAATTTTAATTTTTAAAAAATAATTATTTAAAAAAATTGATTTGGAAAATCATTTTTAAAAATTATTTATTCAGAAAATAATTATATAGAATGCTTAATTAAGTTTTGATTCTCTTATAAATTATATCTCCAATTGAGTTCTTGTTAATATTTTTATTAAGTATTCAAAATTTATATTTTTTAATTAGATTTCTACTGTTTAATTTTTTTATTATAATTAATAAAAAGACATTATAATTATTGTAAAATAATAAATAAATATTATTTTTATTAAAAATATGTTAGACATTTGTAAGTCGGTCTCGTGACTATAATAATTGTTATAGGTAATAACATAAAAGTCATTAAAGGATATGAGAATACTTACATATGATTAAAATAATAAAAATAAAATTATTCATATTTTTAATTAATCACAACATTATTTTATATTAACTACAAAATTTTACATCTTAACATGGGATAAGATGATAAGATAATAGTCACATCTATATTCAATTAAAAAATATAAATAATTTATTTAGTCAATTGACCTAAAATATTTAATAAGAACTTAATTTAATTTTTTTATATAATTTCTTAAAAAATATTCATTTAAAAAAATATATTGAATATAATAATTAAACTGATCTACATCTTTAAATGAGACGGGTTACATCTTTTTAATTTGTATTTTCAAAAATGGATTAGGTTATCTTAGTCCGTTTTTATTAGCTAATATCATAGTTTCATTATTTTATCATCCCCGGCACTACACTATATGATTAACTGAATTAAACTTTAACTAATTATTAAAATATTATTCTAAAAATCAGACTAAAATGTTTTTAAACAAGGTTTTCAAAAATTGAACTATATCTTAATAAACTCTTAAAACTAAATCGAACTTGTTTCAAATTGAAAAAAGGAATCTATGAAATCTCATTCATTGGTTTTACATTTTCACACTAATATATGGTTCTTTGTTTTTACTTTTCTTTGTTAGCAATGAAATGATTCTGGTTTTTGCTGCAGAGAAAACCTTGTTTGTTTGTTTGTTTGAGAAGCATCCACAACGATGAAAACTTTGAGATTCCAAAATTGTTTGTGTTTGTCACTTTCACATGCTTCTTCTTTTCTCCTTTTTGGTAGGTTGTACTTCCAAGGACACAAAACACAAAGTGGTGCCTTTCTTTGAATTCTTTGCAACTCGCAAATCAATTTTTAGCTATTTTCTAAATAAATATTCAATACATACTGAAATAAATTATGATAAATATTACTAAGCAGATTTATTTAAACATTTTTTTCAGTCTTATATATAGAATGGTATATAAATCTTATAAAAGACGATGTTGAATTGTTGATTCTATACATTAAATTGAGAAAAGAAAAACAAGCCTCACTGGTAAATTTTTCAGATACGTGTTTGATTTTTGGTACAAGCTTCATCAATCTAAATAGTTCTGTTCTTTCACGAGACAGAGGAATGAAAATGTTTGAGGAAGAACATGAGGGTTTGAAAAGGAAGAAATAACACATGAAAAGGGTTATTACATTTGAAGATATTTATAAATTAGAAGTGGACATTGATGTTGATGATCATAATTCCAGGCACCAATAATCTAATTGCTAAAGTTAGCTTTCGAAAATTCTCTGCAGAAAAATAATGACTTTGAAATCTCTTTTGACCTTTTCCATGAACATCATAGTCAAAGTTGTGCCCACTCTCAAAGACTTTACTCTGTTGTTGCCCTGAAAGCTAACATTCATTGACATTGCCTAAATTGTCACCATTAATTTAATAATAATAGCAAACCATGTGAAAATAATTAAGACATCAAGCTTTAAGATAATCAATTTTTTAAGGAACCGTATTTTTCAAAACCTTAAATAAATCGATATGTATGTGTTATGACGAGTTAAAAAACTTGTAAGCTTCAATTTCATTTTTAAGACATCCACACACTATTTAATGGAAATATTTGACTTGACTACAGCAGCCACTATTCAATTTAGAGGGGTGATAACATACATCTAAAAAAAATCCAAAATATTAATACTTTAATTAGATTTGTTTTATTTTTTAAATTAAAATATGAATATATATTATTATATTATTAAAATAGTTATTAGGGGGGTGTAATTTTTTTTGGGTGAGTGTCAAAATATAGTCTTTTTTCAATTTACTCAGAGATGACAGAAATTAATATAAGTAGATGAAAAAGAGGAACATAACATAGCTTACAGATCAGAAGAAGGTTCCCAAGTTTGAAGCTTTACACAGAGAGAGCAACAATGGATGTGACCAAGTTACATAACTCTGATGATGAGGACAAGAAAGAGAAGAAAGAAGATGAAGTTGTGCTTCCGGGGTTTAGATTCCATCCAACAGATGAAGAGCTTGTGGGGTTTTATCTGAGGCGAAAGGTGGAGAAGAAGCCTCTCAGAATTGAACTCATCAAACAGATTGACATATACAAATATGATCCATGGGATCTTCCAAGTAAGATCACACCTTCCTCTTGATTATTCCACTATAATATATGGTATTAAATTATTAATTACTGAAAGTGAAAAGAAATTATTTTTTTTTGCATCTGATGCAGCAGATGAATTTCATGAGTCTGGTTACGTTTCTGCATGATTGAATGAAACAGCTTAACTGATACTGATACATAATCTGGAAACTGAAGCTTGAATAAGGTGTATAAATTGAAAGGAAGACAAAGATTTTGTTGATACATATATTTTGATTATGTGATATTTATGGCTATTGTATTGAGTGATTGTTGATTGTGTGAAGAAGCAAGTTCTGTGGGGGAGAAGGAATGGTACTTCTTCTGCATAAGAGGGAGAAAGTACAGGAACAGCATAAGGCCAAATAGAGTAACAGGTTCTGGATTTTGGAAAGCCACAGGGATTGATAAGCCTATATACTGTGTTAAAGAACCCCATGAATGCATTGGTCTGAAGAAATCACTGGTTTATTACCGTGGAAGTGCTGGAAAAGGCACCAAAACTGATTGGATGATGCATGAGTTTCGCCTCCCACCCAGTGGAAAATCTACCACTATTCCACAACCTAATCACATTCAAGAAGCTGTAAGTCAATTCCACTATGTCACTTCTGCTATAATATTTTACTTTCTTCATTCTACAATAATTGTAAGAGTTTATTAGATTCACACTCCATTATATTTTTATCAAATTTTAACCCAATTTATCCCTTCTTTTAAAAACATTCAATTGCCACTTTTTTTACATTAAATATATTGTTCTTAGATATCTTGATGAGAGATCATTTGTAATAGTGAAAGAAATAAAGGATGAAGTCTACTTTGAAAACAAATTCAGGAGATTTTATTGTAATTTATTCTAAGTATAATTATAATTTTTATACAAATTAAAAATATAAAAGCAAATATACTGTTTTTAGGAATATTAATTAGTTTTATTAAAATAGTGTTGATACTTTCCATAAATGCATATTTTGACGAAGACAGATAGAATAGTTAATCTGAGAACAAATTAAAAAATAAAATAAATAATATTTTATTGAAATGTGAGAATGTTAGTCAGATTAAAATTTTTTGAGAAGGGAAACATAAAACCATTATCATAAAAAATAATATTTTTATAATTTGTACTTGAATAATATTTCCGTTCCCCTTCCTTCAGTAAATATTTTAAATTTTATTAAAATACTATACACCTTTCTAAGACAATTTTTTATCTGTTTAATTATTTACTCGTTTACTCCTAATATATGAACTATTGATTCATTAAAGATAGTTCTGAAAAAGTATTTGGGATACCATTAATTTTGTAAAACTACTATTAATGGTCAATTCAATATACTATCTTCTATGATCTTAGAAGACTTTGTCTCATGTTTCTTTTTTTTTTTTTATGTTGTATTGAAAAGAAGTATAAAAAATGTTAAACTAATAAATCCATCTAGAACCCTAGGTAAAGACAAATGTGAGATAACATAGTCAAACGACCACAACTTTCTCAGATTCGGATTCGAAGCATGTTCATATTAATTCAAGAAGACCACAAACAAACGATTGTTTCTGTATACTATTCTAAAGTCCGAAGCACCTTTGTTGGACCACAAAAACGAGAATTACTCATAGATTAAGACATACAAACAAATTTATTTACTAAATAATCACATCAACATAGCTAAGAAAGACAGATACTCAAATTGTATCAAATACGTAAAATACGTAACCATGCTGAACGTTGTATAAATTATTGTTTTGTAAACATTTTATAGTTTTTTACTTTTTAGTATAAATCCATTTTACAAAATTAGTTTCGTAATTAATTTGTGTATGAGACTATATATTTAAAGATGATATAATAATGAGTAGTTTAATAATTTTAACAATCTTGTTATGATATACTAACTTGTTATAACAGTGGATGGTCCAATAAATCTAACAATCTTAATACAGATATTAAACTTTAATCAAATTCAATCTTACCAAATTTTATTATATGATCAAGCTTACATTTACTTATAAATTATAAATTATTAAAATGTCAAATTTTTATTTTATATTTACATGATATTCATAAATTTAACGTGTGTTTTTGTTTGGTTTTTTTGTGTGTTTCGCAGGAAGTGTGGACGCTATGTCGAATATTCAAACGAGTCCCATCTTACAAGAAGTACACACCAAATTTGAAAGACTCAGCCACAGCACCAATCACGAAGCCAAACCCCACAAACTCTTCAAGTTCCAAAACATGCAGTTTAGAATCTGACAACAGCAAGCCATACTTGACTTTCACAAACTCACCATCATCAATGCTCCTTCAACAACAAAATGAAATGAAGAAACCAGTTTTTGAACATGTTGACCAACAACGTAGCCACATACTCCTAGGTCATGTACCTCAGCCTCCAACATCCTTCTCTTACTCAACTTTTTGGAACCATCAGAGTCTGGAATTTGCTCATGAGAATTGGGATGATCTCACATCTGTGGTTCAGTTTGCTGTTGATCCATCCAGGGTTTCTGATCATTGTAAAGAGTGTAATAGATTTTGATACCATTTTCATTTTCATGCTTAAACCACTTATAACATAGTAACATACATGCATATATATTTCGTATATCTCTCACTCTATTATTTTCTTGGGTGAAACCTTGACACAATATATTAACTTTTTCTTGATCCTCTTTATTTGTTTGTCATGTTATCTTTTAATTAATGAAACATATATGTGAGAAATGGAATATAACGAAATATACTATTCCGCCAAAAAAAATAGAAGTTTCGTTGAATTGTTCAGATTATGTTTTGATAGAATGGAATTAGATTATTATTTTTTTTTACTTTTCCCGAATTAAAACTTTGAATTATATGGAATTAATTGTTTAGTTCTGTTTTTAATTCTTTAAATTTGAAACATATTCACTTTTTACTTTTAAAATTAAAAAAATCATTTTGACATCTCGAATTCGGAAAAAAAAAGATACATTTTTGGTTTTTAAACACTGATTTTGAAAAAATAAAATCTTTTTTTCTTTAAAACTGTTTTAGTGCATAAACTATAAACATAATCAAAAGCGTTTTTTTTTTCAAATTTAAAAACTAAAATACTTTTTAAAATTTTAAGGAATTAAAACTCAATTATCCTAAATTTTAAAGATTAAGAGGATAGATCAATCTACAAATTTATCACCTAACAAATTTTTATACTCACCTCAGAATCACTAATTATTCTTTGTCTTTCTTCTTTCTTTATAAAAAAAAATATATTATTTTAAAATTTCATATTTCTGGAAAAATAATGAAATAGAGTACAAACTTCCACCCAATTGAACACTTTTAACAAGGCTCCCACATATTCGGATTGGAACTGGTAAGTGATGTGAAGTTGTGAACAGTTAACAGTCCCATCAATTGACGTCAATCCTTCCTTAAGGCAAATAAATAAACAACGTTAAAGAAAAGTTTCTTATAAAAATTTGTCAATAAAAATGTCATTTTAATATCAAATTTATGAATATGACTTTCTTAAAATTTAATATATGTTTAAAATTGAACTTATATTTGTGATAATAATATTAAATTAATATTTTTGTTAATAAAAAATTTGGTAAGAAACTTTTTCATTCAAAATATTCTTCCTAAAACATTATCCTAAAAAAAGCGTAAAACTAGAAGGATTAATTAAATTACACAATTTTCAAAACATATTTTTACTTTACCAACTGATTAAATATTTAATTTAATTTTTTCTATTTTCTCAACTTACTTATTCTCTATTTTGTATTATTTCTATTTCTCTACCCCAGAACCAAACTTACCATAAAATGAAATTGATGTGTTCTACTACAACCAAAATCTAATTACTTGAAGATGATGTAAACATTGAATTGAGTGTTTATCTTTGTATTTAATTTCCAAGTAACTGCTCAAAGATGACTTGTGTGTACACCTCACGTCCTCTACTATTTCAGAGCTTAAAAAGGTGGGTACTAGGCCAGGTAACATTAGGCTAACTAAGGTCAATTCAAGGTTTCTCTTTAATGTTATTGGTTTATGACCACGGTTATTGTAGTGGGAGGAAATTTTATTCGTGTTAGTTGGATAATTATAGACGCTAAAATTCTTTTCTTCAAGAAGCTAAAGTTTTAGCATAATTATTAATCATTGTTTTAGGTTATATAATGACCAGCCATTGGTTGCAGAGTAAGATTTATTACTTTTGTATTTTAATTTGAAAAGAATGGTAGAACGATTTGAGTTCCTTTGATTTAATTTACAACCAAGACATCACTAATTGTGTTATGTAAGTTTTTTTTCTACGGCGTGTTTGTTTAGGAATTCGACTTGAGAGAGAAAGAAAAAAGAATAAATATGAAAAAAAGAGTAAAAAAAATAAGATTGTTTGGATTTAAAAAAATTATAAAAAAATAAAATAAAAGTTTGTGTGAATAATATAATGAGTGTAATTATTAAAAAAATTTAATTGATGAAATTGTAGATTATAATTTTACTTTTGTTATTAAAATTAATTTAAGATAAAATATGATTAGTAATTTGTATTTCATAAAACTTAATTAAATAGACAGAAATTAGTATAAAAGATTAGCACCTAATAAATATTAAATATAAAATCAATGATTGATAAGTTATTTAGACATCTTAGTACCCGCGTTTAATTAAAGTAGTGCTGAAGCTGAAACCACAAATCAAACCAGAGATAAAATGTAGCAATGAGACAATGATGGTTAAATTTATAAAACTCGTATGTACGGCTGACTTTCTTCGACTTTCCTCTTGTATGTACAAGAATTACTATAGTGAATCTTTACACAAATTCATCTTTATTGTTCAACTTAAATCATTGGAAACAAAAAAATAAAAATAAAAATCCGTGCTCTTTCTTCACGTGAGCAATATTCATGTGGAGACAAACACACTATACATGAAAGTGTTCTTTCCATTACTGGAGTCGTGATTTCATAAGGTGCATCACATATTTGAAATAGACAATGTTTTCAAATTAGTTCAATGTCGAGCTTGAATAAAAGCATAAAAGGATTGCCCATTTGTTAGTAGAATTAAACTTAAATTTGTTAGTTCAATGGGCGAGCATGTTCAATTGAGTATAATCGTTTGTTTAAAGTGTTCTATTCATTGTGGATGAAAAAAGGGCTCCATCCGTTGATCAAATGTTACACATCACAGAAGATTTACCGGTCAGCTCGTGTTGTATTACATTACATTTACATCAGAAAAAAGGTATTCACTTTCAGGGAAGGTAGCATATCACACAGCTTGATTAGGCAAAACAATAAGGTTTACATGCTCATCCAACAAATTACATAGCCTAAATTGAAATTTGCTCTATGTTGTATACCTGTGAATAACATCAGGGCTGATGGAAAGAGTTAGCTCCTGGTTCATGGTGATGATTAGTACCTGGCTGGCTAACCACAGGAATATCCAAGCTGCTTCCATCAGTTTCAGGTGCTACTTCCCTTACATCAGCTATCCTTGCCTCTGTTGCTTGAATATCACTCCATTCATTGTCTCCAACCGGCTGAATGTTCACCTGATCTGTTGCCATGTGAACGACATTCTCTGCAGGGGCAGGCATAGCTCTAGAAACACTCAGGCACGCTTTATCCACATTCTCTTCTGTGGGGTCAACATGCTTTGTATCTGAGCATGACTCTGTCTTCTCAAAAACTTGAGTTGTATCAATGTGTTGCCTGTTGAAAAGAAAACTATCTGTTAAGCCAACATTGGTTTTATGATGCGCCACATTTCATAACTGATACACATATTCAACCTCATAAAATACAAATAAACCATCAAAAGTTTCCTTCCCTTTCCTAGTTTAGCTAGGTATTTCTATCTTTTATGCTTTGGTGGGAAAAGAGAAGAAGAAAAACTAACATACCCCACTCCTCGCTATGTAAAGATATAGGGTAGGATCAAACAGACTGTTTTTGGATTCAAACCCATCAACCAGTCACCAAGGCACATTTTACTGTTCGCCAAGTATTCAACAAATCTAATTTAACAAAATAAAATTTAAGGGAAAAAGAAAATAAGATTACCTCTGAAGTTGGGCTTTTAGTACATTCACATATGCAAGAAGCTCTTCCTTTTCTTTTGTTGCTGCAGATTCTCTCTGAACAGCCTCCCTTATCCTAGCTTCAGCATTTGCTTCGGCAACCCTAACCTTATCTTCTGCTCTTACTACAGCTGCTTCCAAGATAACATCATGTTCTCTAGCTTTTGCCAGCTCGGTGCGCCACATATTTGCTTCCTGAATAGCAGCATCTCTCTGCCTAGTTAACTGTTCTTTTTCTTTGCTTAGGCTCGCAATCTTTTCTTCAGACTCTTTTAGCTGCAAAAAGTAATAATAATAAAAGATGAGATGAACATTCAAGACAACTCCATTGCAAGTAGTACCCATAGTATTAACTAAGGGTTAATTGTCCCAAGCAGCTTACTGAGAATTAGCCCTAAACCAGAAAAATGGCATACCTTCTGCGTAAACAACTCTTGCTGCTTCTCAGAATCTTTATACAAACGCTCAATTTCTGCACAAGCAATTCTCCTATGCTCGTCCATAGTATAAGCAGCAGATGCTGCAGCCTCAGCAGCTTCAGCAGTCTCAGATAGTTTCTCTGCTATATCTTTAATAGTTGAATCACGTGCCCGAAGGTCTCTAGACAAATTCTGTAGCTCCTCATCCTTCACTCTTAGTGTTTCCTGTAGAGTAGCAGCTTCAGAACCAAAAGTCCAAAGCAATAAAGAACCATAAAGGCGCAAGAGACAACAAATATCCACATACAAACAGTCCTTGTCTAATTAAAAAACAAATCATTTCTCTATTTATATCCGCCGTCCTCATTTCCTCTTTAAAATCTAGGCCACTACAACCCCTCCCCCTATAATAGATAATACTATGGGAGAAATAAAGACATTCCCCAAGGCATTTTTTTACTTCTTTTCGCTAAGCAAGTGAAATAAATCATGAGTTTGCAAATGTCAGTTACCCAAGTAAACAGTAATAAAAAAGCGAGACCTCCCCTAACTCCAAAATTGAAGGAGGATTTAACCATCTGAAAACAATATTGCGACAAAAGAAAGACATGTTACTACTGTTTAATACACGACAATCGCATACAAAGAAGCCTTATCATAATCCCATTTTAACCATAATGTGTATCTTGCACAAACATTGTTGGATGCATTATAAAAGAAGTATGACAAATAATTCAAATCATAAAACAATCAAAATTCATACAAATTCTTTATAAAATGTTCTAGCTAAAAGCTATCTAGTTAAGGGTGCATTTGGGTAAGGTTCGGTAAAAAAAAAAAGCTTTTTTATATCACTTTTCTTCACCTTCTAAGAGTTGTACAAAAACATCATTCCCTCAGAGTTTTAGCTACTTTATGAAGGTTTAAATAAAGTAGCTAAAAACAAAAGTTTCCAAAAAAAAATTCTTTTAATCTTTCCCATTGTGTATGGGTTACGAACCATGAATGAGCAAGCCAATGGATACTTGGATAGAATGGATGAAGGAAAGAATTGAACAGACTAGTTATTGATATCTGAGTCTTTAAAGACAGGGAGGAATTCTCCTTCCAAAGATTTCAGTTTCACCTATTTTACCAAAAAAAAAAAAAAAAAAAAAAAAAAAAAAAAAAACAAAAAAAACACTAACAATAAAATTATTCTCACTT
>Ga0099824_1008378_pt1 | contig 13238 bp, 7 predicted proteins | sample SiratrowhiteBW_FD_76837 | JGI IMG/M metagenome (GOLD analysis project Ga0099824, IMG submission 76837) | Root nodule microbial communities of legume samples collected from California, USA - Siratro white BW | ecosystem: Host-associated > Plants > Roots > Nodule | place: USA: California... | reverse complement strand
TCTAGTTAATGATCACGTGGTTCAATTGAAATACTGCAGTACTCAGGAACAGGTGGCAGATATAATGACTAAGGCTGTGAAACTTGAACAATTTGAGAAACTTCGACAAATGCTTGGAGTAGTCGACGTTACTACAGTAAGCTAGAGCTTAAGGGAGGGATTGTTAGCTTATTTTTGCATAAAATGAATCTTTTTCCTATTACAATTCTAATAAAAAAGAAGAGTAGGTTAATGACACATATTTAATATTGAATTGGACCTATAATCTTCTTCACCCCTTCCTGTGTCAATAACTAAAATGAAAACTTCTGCTACGAAAAAAGGTTGTGATAAGAAACGTTCAATTTTTCGTGCTCTTGCTACGGTTAAGCGATCTTCTTCGGATAATTCGTCCAAGCCAAGGATAGCTATAATGTCTTGAAGTTCTTTGTAACGTTGTAAAGTTTGTTTAACTCATTGCGCAGTCTCATAATGTTCTTCACCAACGATTCGAGGTTGGAGCATAGTTGAGGTTGAATCTAAAGGACCTACTAAAGCCCTATTTCTCAGGGTTGAACTAGTCTGGCAGTTAGCTATTTTTAAGTATGCATAAGTGTGCGTGACCTACTTTATAGCCATGTACGTAGATTCAGTTTTCAACGTTTTTATGTAAAGGCTTATAAAAGTCGTACCATTCTAATTGAATAAAGCAGAGTATTTTCTACTCACAAACAGTACATGCACAAGTTGTGCTCTGAGTTTTTTTTAACACCCCCAACCTCATTCTTCCTTGCCCAGCATGCTTCCTTACCTCTAATGCCGCCAAGTACAATAGTTCCCAATCCCTCCTCACGTCACCCTCTTCCTCTCGTCACTCTCTTCCCCGTCAGCATTCACCATGCATGGCCTCCAACTTAGTCCTCACTTCCACGCTTCTTTTGCTTCTCTCTTCTCACTCCTTCCCTCAACGCCATCATGCCTCTTTACCATCTTCATCATTCTCGGCCACCACCATACCCCCTACGCACCTTCAGATACCACGTAGCAAGCACCCGAGCCTCTATGTGCCCCTGCGCTACCACCTTTACCACCTTCGACCATCTCGCCACCTCCTAACCGCCAGCCACCACACCCTCCATCCTTACGCTGCCTCACTCTCCCACTGCACCTCCAGATCCGTCGTCGTCAGACTCCCACGCTACTGTTCGCACAGCTAGGTGGAGTCGCGCAACCACTCCCATCACTGCCAACGCCACCATTAGCCCTCAAACCACCCCCATCATCGTCGACTGGCCGGCGCCGTCACGTCCGCCGTCGTTGACTAGTTGTCGCCGTCACGTTCGACAGCCCAGTGGAGAGGTGGCCTCATGATCCCCACCTCCTGAGCGTCAAGCCATAGCCTCCCAAGGCGCCACATGTGCGCCACTAACCCTAATGGGTTAGTGGGGGTGCTCCCTGCACCCCCTGTATTCCCGCCTGCACCTGCAACACCCCTCAATCCCCAAATTACCCCTGCCATCAGTTGAGTTGGATTTGCTTCCTGCACCTCCATCAATTAAGACCTGCACCTACAGACCTTCCAAATTCCAAAAGTGCCCCTGGCTTGTTTTTTCTAAAAAAAAATCCTCTTTTCTTTTAAAAAAAATAATAATGTTTTAAAGGTTTAATTTTAGGCAATGTCTTTTTTTTTTTTTTTTTAAAAAAAAAAAAAAATTTTTATAATAAAAAAAAAAAATTTATAAATAAAAAATATGAAGTTTCCTGAAATTGTTTACCATTGAAACAAAGTTGAACGTGTTTCTTAAACATAATATGACATTGGTGATAGAAAAAAATAGTTTATTCCTTGCAATTTGTTATTTTGATATTCATCCTTGCAAATATGAGTAACTTTGGTTTATTCCTCTAAATTTTTAGCTTTTTTCCTTATATTATTTATTTTTGAAATGATCCCTACCATTATTATTAACGATGTGATGTAAATAGCAGATATATCATGATAAAAATATCTTTAATATTTTCATATTGATTGGAAGAAAATACATGTATAATTTTTATATTTATTTCAACATATTTATAATTTGATTATTATAAATAGAGATGATTTGAGATAAAAAGTAAAAAGAGAGAAAAAAATTAGAATATGAAATTTTTAAATAATGCTTTGTTACTGTTCACTGTCATTATAACTTTGATATTTCATTGGCTTTTGCTTCCTGTACCTCCATAACTACTAACTACATCTCATATTAAGAGAAAAGAACTAAAATATCCTCACCCGCTGCACTCTGAAAGGGATGAAAGGGAAGAAGAAGAGAGTTGTTATGAAAAGTTCGTTTTAGATGCTATAGTTTACGTTCTTTAGAAAATTCGTTCTGATATATATTTTATGTTTTGAAACCTGTTCCAGAAATTTTACTTTAAAAATTAGAGAAAATTTGTTACGGAAGATTTCGAGAATAGATAATCCAGAAACTACTTTTACAAAAAGTAAAATTATTATTTTAAAAGTTGTAAAGGTACATTTAGAAATTATGGGGGTGCAGGAAGAAAAAATTCACTTTCTTTATACTTTTTCTGCACCCCATTATCTTGTTCAAGAACAAGAAAAGAAACATTGGTGCAACATCCTCACCCAATAAAAGCCAATGATAACATTCATTTAACACCAACTCACTTCATACATTATTAAAATTTGTAAAACTGTGTTCCAAATTTCTACATGTTTATATGAAGCTTATAGTACATAATATCTCCCCATTTCACCTTGTAAGAAATCTCTACCATCATCCTGAAAATATTGGATCATAGGAGTCTGCCAAAACAAGTGGCACATTTCTGATATCAAATTGTAATTGAAATATTCATCCTAGTCTACAAATACACCCTTAAGTGCATAGAAAGGTGTTAAATATATATAACTCATAATGAAAGGATAAATATCGAAATACGGGACTATTTTGATAATTGTATCTATAATCTTAACTCTGATTTTTTAATACCAAAAACACAGCCACTTTCGAAAACATAAATAAATTGTCGAATTTCATTAAATTTTATATTTTTTATTTTCTTTATTTTCGTTATTTTCGTTCATTGATGTGTTTATAACCTGATTTTCTCAACAAAAGGAGTAGTAGAAGTAGCACCCCTCATAGAAAACTCACTTAATTGTCAAAGTCTAATACAGAAGTTGATCTCACCGTTCTCAACACACAAGGGCTCTTTTCATCTCTGATGTATATACCTGCATGGCATAACACAGTCCTTGACAGAAACAAAAAACGCGTAAAAGACTATATCAGCACAGCAGAAGCTTCTGTTACTCACCAAATGATCTTCATCTATGTAATATAATAGTGAAATACACAAAAAAAAAGAAGTATCATCATCGTCCAATAAATATTACTAACAAAAAAAAAGTGTTATTCGCTTTTTGTAAGTCAATAATTTTGTTGTCTAACTTGTATAAACTGTTGTCAGATAAAGTTTGCTACTGAAAGAATAAAGCAGGATAAACATAATGTTGAATTTTTCTTTATGAAAACTATGTTTTTAATAAACAGAAGTCCCTGAAAGAGAAGTTAAATTGAGGAGCTTCTACAAGATAAGTTCTAAGAATATCTAAGAACTCTTCAAAGTACATGAGAAAGTCATTAGAGTCTCACATGAGAGGAAAAAAGCCAAATATAGCCATAGGATAACCTGCCGGAAAAACCAGCAAATGAAACTACCTAACTTGCTAGTTTGGTAGCAAATTAATGCCGGCAAGTCATCCTTGGCTTCATTCCACTTTCAACCTCTCCATGAAAGACTCTTAGACCAAAAACTATGAATTTGGATCCATAGCCAATTCAAACTCTACATGTTGCTATAGCTACGCATGAGTTGGTGCTCTTTTATAGGCTCAAGGAAGGGCCTAGTGGCAAAAGTTGATGCTCTCATGCAATGAACAATATTTTCATTTTGACTTTACTAAATCTTTTGGAGAAAACTGATTGGTATTACTCCGAAAGGGCAACCCAACAATTCTATCTGTTTGATAAAAGCATTCCATTTGAAAAAGATTCCTGATTTACTTCCAAAAGCTTCCTTCAGCATTTGGGTCGGCCACTTTTGCATAATCAAGATTGTTGGGTCTCCACCATCCTTTCAAGTTTCCATCAATTGACTTCAATGCCAATTGAATTTCATTTTGTGGGAATAGCATCTTTCATAAAAGGGAGGGCAATGAGGATTTGTGCCACTACATGGCCATGCTTTTTCCTTATGGCCACAACACAGGGTCACGTTATCTGAGTCATGATCAATGCACATATGCTATTTTCCAAGTTTTTTTTTTTTTATCTTGAATTTCATTTAGCTGAAAGGCTAGGCATGAGTTGTCACATGATATGTTAATGATTAGTCTATAAGGTGCCAAGAATAATATAATTCATGTATAGTGCAGAAAAGGGTTGTAAAAGAATAAGGTGATATGAGACACCTTTGACTTTCGAGATTTTCCCATTAAGAACAAGATGTTGCAGCAGTAATGGAATAACGTCTCAGCCAATGAAAAATTCAGCAAAAGTTGGAAGCTATTATTGAAGTCATAGAGAAGTCAATCCCATCATCGAACAATGTGTCAATATTTTGGTCAAGAGAGATTTAACGTGTTAAAAATTCATTGCTTGGTAAAAGTTGTTCTATTCTCGAATGAGAATTGTTCGTTATGTGTGGTAAGAGTGTACCTTTATGTTTACTTTTACGTTGATGGCGACAGACTTTATAATATTATATTCATATGCATTTAATTGTGAAAATATATAAAATTATTTATCATTGGAAATTAGACCTGACAAGGACGAATGAGCAATATTGAATGCACTTATAATTTTTATCATTTGCTTTAAATTATATGTAAGTGCATTAACTATTATTTCATGCATTTCATAAGCATATCGTAGTTAGTAGAGGGTTTATCAAATGTATGTATGAGTTTTATCCTTTAATCCATGACGACGTGCTTTTAAGAAGGTTGATTTGAGGTCTTTGTGAACATAATAATAATAATAATAATAATAATAAAATTATTATTATTATTATTATTATTATTTATTTTATGATTATGATTATTATTATATATTATTATTGATAATAATAATATTATTATTACTGTTGTTTTTTTATTATAATTAATGATAATAATATTAATATTTTTATTATTATAATTTTTATCTTAATAATAGTTATTATAATTAATTATCTAATAAGTAATTATAATAATTATTATAGTTATAATTGTAATAATAAAAATAATTAGAGTAATATATAATAATAAATTATAATTATAATTATACTAATAGTTATTTCTCCATGAGACGCTAATAACATCATTTCTATTTTACTTTATACAATCGATTAAACTTGAGCTGTTACCATTTTCAGTAGTTATATAAGTTGATGTTACTAATAAATTATTCACTCTTCGATAAAAAACCGATACAAATTCATATATATTATATTCATCATTATTGATAAAATAAATAAATTATTCGTTTATCTCTCGGTCGCAAATTTGCAATATATGTATTAATTGTTATTTTAGTCATAATTTGTGATTAATATACTTTGGTAGCTAGACATATAAATTAATTTGGTTGCAAATATCAATCATTTAGTTTAGAGACTGAAACTAAATTGACAGTTGAAATAGATAAATTATTTTTTAGTCGTTATTTCGGTAATGGACAACAACATTTTTATTTTACTTCTACTGATTTAGCGATTAAAATTCAATTTTCATTATTTTTGATTGCTATTTTAATCATTGTATAAACTAATACCATAAACAAATTATTCTGTCATTATTTTGATTGTTTATTTGTGACAAATATCAAATCAATCAATATTTTAGTCAATTTGTGAACATTCTTTTTTGTCGGTAAAATCGATCACTAAATGATCTTGTTTGTATAGCAATTCATTTAGCTATTGTTTCGTCACTAATTTATGATTAGTGTGAATCGGTGACTATTTTCATCATCCATTACAATCCTTTTATTTTGGTCGCTAATATTGATGATTAATTTTTTTTAATCCAACCATGATTTAATTCAAAGTTTAATAAATAATATCTTTAAAGATATATTGTGGAGTTTGTCTTTGTTTTTTTTTCCCGATAAAATATTAATATTTAATTTTTCGTGAAAGGAAAATTATATTTTAACATTATTTTTCATGAATTATGTTTATTTGACAATCGTTTTTTTAATAAAATATTATATAATAAAAAAATAATGATTTATTTAAGTATCAAATAATTATATTTTACTATTTGCAGTGTCCAAAGTACGATGATTCTAATTTAATGTGGTTGTTCATATCCTTCAACAATAACAATGTATTGGTTTTCTAAATGTTTGTTTGGGGTGCAAGAAATTAAGTACTTAGGCCATATGGTCTAAGTGTAGCTATGGAGACTTCAAAGTTAAAAGCTGTTAAAGAGTGGTTTCAATAAAAAAATTTGAAGCAGTTACGTGGATTTCTTGGGTTCACGGAGTATTATTAACGATATAACATCACCTTTGACTGGCTCATTATAGAAGTATGCATTTTAGTGGAATGAAACAATAAAAGCATTCTTCAAATTGAAAGAGGCACTCATGACAGTTCCCAATTGTTTTGGAAACGAATGCGTTAAGGTCAGGACTGAGAGCAATGTTGAGTCAATGAAATCATCCCGTTGCAAATTCCTCAAAGAACTTGTGTTCAGTCCTATCATGTTACACATCATTAAATCCTTCTATTACACTTATATCCTCGATATGAAAGGATGTGTCAAAGATATTTCATCATATACTGTATAAATATAATAAGACAAGAACCATGCAGTCGTGTACGTGATCATATTAGCTGCATTTTTCCTAGACTTTTCACAAAAATCGTGAGAACGACTCTAAGCACAACTCTTAGAATCATGATTACATGATTATATATATATATATATAGACAGATAGATCAAACCACATTCATATACTGCAATAGGTAATGTAGTATATTTCAAGAAAGACACGTTATTGCACTTCACTTGTTTAAGCTCTTTTCCAAGTCTTATATGAAAAGAAAGAGAACACAGCTGAACCACTTTCTGTTGTTGTTGTGGGAATAGAATAATATATGAGAAGCCATGGAAAGGAGATAGCTAGCTGTAGTGATTAGTGGCTACCCATGTCTGAGTAATGGCATTGTCATGTGAATTTGTTCTCAGACTTTTAGTTTATCAGAAGAAGAGTATCTGATAAGACTTTGACTTCTTACTTTTTTTATTTTTTTTATAAGCTGATAATACTTTGACTTAATTTGGTTCCATAACAGTATGGCAGAGATCCATGCATAAATTCATTGCTTTATTTAGGTTATTTTAATCTAATATTTGATCATAAAATTATTTAATGACTTTAATAAAAAATATGATGGTTGTTAGGTTTAAAATTATATTATAGTTATTAGGAATTATTTTTAAGTTATTAAAACAATTTTGCTCTCCTCATTTTATTAAGGATTGTTTTGTCAAGAAAGTATTATTTGAAAGTGAGATTATCAGAAAGAAAGGATTGTATATATGATTTGTTGTTTTCTCTCTTCTTAATGCTATCTGATTAAATGAAGTTGTTATTCATATATATAAGAAAATAAATAGACCAAATTCCATTAAACCCTAGAAACTAAACAAAATAAGTAAAAGAAGAGAAATTAGTAGTTTTTGGAAGTGTCTTATAATTCATTTATAACGCTTTACATATACTACAATAAATGTAAGAAACATTATTTGAAATATCAGTAGTATAATTTTTAAATGTTAAACTCTAGAAAATTAAACAATAGAGTAATGCCTGCACTTTTTCTAGTCTTATTATAGTGTAAGTTCATCTGCTTTATGATTTTCACTGTAGAATTTTCCCTTTTTTCTTCCTTTATCTTTTCTCACGTAAAAGCTGTAACTGAACCATTGGAGATCTTCTATGGCTGCAGCTGCTTTTATGATTTTTTTCAAACATATTCATTGTTTATAACAAGAATAACAATGAATTCAATCAGATATATTGAACCTAAGTTACATTCACCTTCAAAGAAAATAAAATAAAAAAAAACATAGAAATATACTTAATAAACCTTTCTATTTTCTATTTAGATGTTGGTTAAACTTGAACGTGATTTTATTCTTGAAATGTATTTAATAATTATATTTTATTGAAAAAGAAAAACTTTCATGTAGTTTGCAATATACAGATGGATATTGATTTATGTGAATGCAAACTCCAAGGAGGGATCAACCTGTTACTCAGCTCTAATAAATCACAATGTTAATTACTTGTATTAAGTCACTTAATAATATTTTGAAGACAGAAGAAAGTTAAAATAGGGATTTTTATAACTCTAAACATTAAATTTAAGATTACATGCTCAAAATGTCCATCTAAATAACTTTTATTAAGCTATCACTAGCATCGCATCCCTCTCCCAAAAAATCAATTTTTACCACAAAAAACTCTTGTTCAAGCTACACAATGGCATGAAAAGAAAATTTCATTCACTGGGCTATGATATGATATTCATTGCGAATTTTCTGTAACACCCACTTCAATTCTCCCATATATAGTCAATTGATTTGTCATTGTCAATTGAGAACAGATATCTGTATTAAAAGAATAATCGCTCTTTATAAAAAAAAAGTAAAAGAAAAAGTTGTCTTTATACTTTTTTTTCCTAAGGGCAGGATTACACATCATTTTCTGACACTAAGAAAGAAAGACCATCGTCATTTAACTTTAAAGTTTTGCAAAATATTTGTACGATAATTTCAAAATTCAAATAAAATTAAAAAAAATAAACAGTAGATATTATATTTTATTAGATGAGATAAATTAACACTAATACTTAAAATTGAAAAATAAATTATTTTGGTGAAGATATATTATTGTACTTTATATGACGTGGTTTTTTTTTATCAGCAAAGACTTCATATGACGTGGATAAAGTACAATTTAAAAAGTATATTTAATTCGATTACAAAAATTCTAAAATTTACTTCAACTAGCTATAAATAAAGTATAATTTCAATTTGTTAGAGTTTTTCAAGGTTCAATTTTTAAATTTGGAATTAACTTTAAAGAGAAATTAGTTTATTTGAAATGATGGAATATAAAATGCAGAAAAAATAAAAGAAAATGAGATAACTAATATAAAAAACTCATGGAGTTTAATACAAAAGAAAATAACTTTTAAAGATTCTTATTTATAAGCAAAAATGTATAATAAAAGCTAAGGACATATATAGTTTTAAGATTTTATTTTTGAGCTATTGATTTATTCATCAATTTTAAAGTGCACTTCCATTATGAACAAATAGGAAAGAAAAAAAAGAAACGAGAGGTAAAAAAATGAACTTTATAGGCATCACCACTAATGTTATTTATTTAGTTTTAATAAACAGTAGTACAAAATACATGAAACTATTTGCGAAACAGGATTTTGTTTTTTTCCTGAGAAATTAACTTTTAAAACACGGCATACTAAGTTGTAATCAATATTTTCATTATTATTTGTCGTTTATTTAATGTGTATTTTCTCAGTTCTTCTTTTTGTCTAATTAATAGTACAGTTTACCACTTTTTTAGTTTTTAATGAATACTATTTATGAAATGAGATTCATGATACGTATAGATAGCATTGTCATCTCCCTTCTGCCAACTTTTCATGGCTCATATCTCCAAAATATAAAGCATTAAACTGTCATTGCTGATACATTTGTAGACTTGTTTCAATCTTGCCCCGTCTATCTGAACTCAAGTGGATCAAAGGGCTATACACCCTCTAAGGAAGAAAGAGAGAAAGTGGATATTCAAAACTGTCAGAAAAATAGAAAATAAAAGGGTTACCCGAAGTACTCAACTAAGCAACTTGATTAATATATATTATCATCATCAACATCCTATAATTGCAGTGTAATCACAAATACTTTCATCAGCTGCATATTTCAGGAATTCTTTTCAGTATATATAAAAAATCATGACAAAACTGCTACCACATTTTAGAATATGATTATATATACTTCAAGTTACATTGCTTAGTATAGCTAATGTAGTAATTTTCAACAAGACACATTATCAAATATCAAATAAGAAAGCCCTTTTCCAAGTCTCATATGAGAGGAAAGAGAGCACAAGTGAGCCAAGGTGTCTTGCGAGCAAAACCCTAAGAAGAGATCATAGTTATTAGTTTAGCCGGCAAGTCATCCTTGGCTCAAAAGCACTCTCTCTACCTCTTCATGCAAGACATTTGAGCAAACAAAACTACTCTTCCAAACCCACATTTCAAACCCTTTGGTAGCCTGTGTATTTATAGGCATGAAAAAGAAACATCCCAAAACACTTTTACGTACTAGAATATGACCAATGTTCCTTATCCAAGACTCTTTTTATTGTATGGAATCAATTTTAAATCTGCTACGTGTAGCTTTGAGAAATAGCCAGGAACAAGAAAAAGTTGACTTTGGCTCATTTTCCCCCCGAAAGGTCGAAACTGTTCACTGATTGTTTGATAATTGTTGTGGGAATAGAACAATACGTGAAAAGTGAGGGCAACGAGATAGTCGTATAGTGGATAGTGGCTACACATGTTTCTGCAATGGCATTGTCATGTGGATTTGTTCTCAGACTTTTAGTTGATCAGAAGAGTAACCGATAAGATTTTGACTTAATTGCGTATAATAGAAGTATGGACAGAGAGGAATGTATAAATTCCATTGCTTCTATTATAGATATCATGTCCCTCTTATTATGCTATAAGTTCATCATGCAGATTCTATGTTACACTGATATCTTCTTATCTGTTTGAAAATTTTGGTAAACAAATTACTTTTGTATTCCCTTATCTTTTTTGGTTGGGTTCTTTTGGTGGATGTATCATGGAGGGTCGGTATCTAATCTGGAAAATGTGGACCATGAATCAATCCATATATAATAGCCTTAACTCTACCTTTAATAAAAAATTATAAAACAATAAGTTTTTGGATTTTTTTTTCTTATATATTATTCATATTATTCATCTTCACTTAATATGTGACATCTCACTCTACAATTTGAATTTTTCATAATCTCCTTAAGTGCAAATCTTTACACATTACAAAACTCCTCCTCCACTTCAAAAGTATTCTACCCATAAGTCTTTTTTATTCATATATAACACTTCCATAAACGATATCAATTATTGAATTCTCTCAACAATAACAAGTAAGAAAACACACTTCAGAACCCAACCCTTTCAAATGTAAAGTCATCTAAGTTGTGTTGTTCCAAAATCATTGATTGCAACTATTAATTCTTTAATTTCTACAAACATATTTTATATTTTTTGTAAATATAAAATAATTTATTTTTAGAGGAATTTTGCAAATATCATAATTAAGGTATTTAATTTCAATACACTAGTTTAATTATATGATTTTAAAGCTTTAGTTTAGATTTTAAAAGCAAATAAAACAAAGGGTAAAAATATGAAAATGGAGGCTAGAAATAAGTCAAGTCATATTAAAGTCTAAATATGAGGCATGAAGAAGTTTAAATAGTAGAATTAACCATAGGCACAAGTCTTGGTAATTGAGGAAGAGAAGAGGAGAATTGGTTTGATTTTGTTGGGAAATATGATCAGGTCAAAAGAATTGGTTTTGGAAAGATAAGTGGTGTGGTGATCTCCCTATCAGGGATAGATTCCTAGACTATATGCTAATTCTCTTCTTAAGGAGGCTAATTAGGGATCTTGGTAAATGGAATGGTAACATATGGGAGTGGCGTGTAATCCGGATAAAAGATCAATTTGAGTGGGAGAGAACTCAATTATGACTTAGTTAAAAAGTTTGCAGGCACAACATTGAATATGGAAAGGGAATGAAATGCAAACATACACAGTGAAACCTGCATACATGATACTGCTGGATGCAAGTAGAGGAGAAGATATGAATTACTATGGAAACTCAAGGTCATACACTTTGTACGGAAGATGCTAAAAAACAAATTACTGACAACAAACAATTTGTTCCTTAAAGGGTGGTAACTGGAAGCAGGTTATGTGGGGTTTATGTAGTACAACATTACATACCCAAACATCACTTCTACCAGTTTAGCCTTTTGAATCTGAATGCCAAACAAAATACAATATGGAAAACAATGTGGGTGGCCATCGTGTGGAGCATATAGAACCAAAGAAAAATAAATCATCTTTAGGAATGCTAATGTGGATGTTGAGGAGCTTTTGACACTATCTTAGGTAAAAGCGTGGGCTTGGTTAGTCAATACTGAAAAAATTTAGTATTCTAATTGGTGCTTTTGCCCAATTATCTATATGAGAAATTTGGAGGGTAATTATGAGAGGTAAAATAGTTTTATATCAACATGGATTAGAGCTAGTTTTTCAGTGGATAATCTAGGTAAGAAACTGGTGGGTCACGTTGAGGGTGTTTATAATATGAGTACTTTAAATGTAGGGTTTTTGTGGCGTATCAGTTAGTTGCATTTTCCTGTTTTTAAGCTATTGGATGTTCTGTTTTTTGTTTTTCAATATCTAGATATCTTCTTTGGTTGTAAGGACACCCTCTGTTAAATGATCACTATATCAATGTAAATGTATTATACTACCCTGCTAGATAAATGAGCATAATCTAGTTTTGGCCTAGGTACAAGTATTCTGAGAGATTATTAATAGATACTCGACAAATTTGGGTCCAAACAAGGATTGAAGTGCATGAACACTAATCTGAGTTAGATGGAACATGTTAAAACAATACAAATGAATTTGGAAAGGGGTCTGTAACAATGGATTCAAGTATGGATGAAGGATTCATAAGTCCCTTAGAACACAAAGACATAGCAAAATGGCACTTGCACTACTACTCTGCTGCACCTAAAGCAGTATATTTAGCATCAATATGGAGCAATTTCTCCTGCAGTATGTTGTATTTTTGTTCCATCATCTGCTCAGCCATCTACATATGGATTCTTTCATTGTGTATTTTGCAGGATTAGATGTAACACCCTTAGAGGAAAAGATTTGTGATTGGAGAACATCTGCTGGAAAAAATCTTCGTGCATTCTGTTGGCAGAATTATATCGGCTTGTAATGTAAATATTCATACTAATACGAAATGCCTTAGTGACACGAACAATGTCCACTTAGTGTCTCGAATCCAAGTCATTAATGTGAAGGAAATTTCCGGAAAT
>Ga0099824_1008376_pt1 | contig 13241 bp, 10 predicted proteins | sample SiratrowhiteBW_FD_76837 | JGI IMG/M metagenome (GOLD analysis project Ga0099824, IMG submission 76837) | Root nodule microbial communities of legume samples collected from California, USA - Siratro white BW | ecosystem: Host-associated > Plants > Roots > Nodule | place: USA: California... | reverse complement strand
TATATATATATATATATATATATATATATATTCTATGATAGAATTGATTTATATGATATTTTTAGAATAATTTTTATGGCAAAATTAATTATTCCTAATCTTAAAATAAACTTAATTCTCAATTTTATGTGATTTTGTTAATAGTTTATGAAAGTCAGAAAATGAATTTAATCACTAATTCATACTATTTTTCCTAAAAATGAAAAACTATATCTATTTTTATTCATTTTGATTAAAATGGTCTGACTCTAGATGTTCCTAGTGGAGTCGCCATCTATCGTGATCTAGATCATGACTGTGGACGATGATCCGAAAAAAAATATTTTTAATAGAAAATGAGAGGTCACCATAGTTTATTATAGAAAATTATGAAAAAACAAAGAAAAGGAAGAGGTGATATACAAATCAAAGAATAGATTTGGGGGTCGGTTATGTGTGGAGAATGTATTAGCATCTCAATATTTGTCCAAAGACAGTACCTTTAATCGGAATGAGTAACAACAAATATGACTTTTTAAAATGTTTAAATTTCCAAAAATAATAACAATAAAACAAGTAAAGTAGGAGCACCTAAAAATAACAAAAATAAAAATTCAAAATAATAGAAAACAAAATTGAATTTTAAATTAAAGACAACCCAATCAATTTTGACCTTGTTTCTATGTATCTTCATTTAAAAAAATAAAGAATCAGGATATACATAGTTACCAAATATAATTGTGTTATTTTGAAGAAACACTTTTTATTTTTTTGAAATTTTATATTTTTATTTTAAAAATTAAATTTCATTTGAATATCATCTAATACGATCTTTTGATATTCTAAACAAAATTTAAAATTTTTTGAATTAAATTTCGTATGATGTGTGCGATCATTTTAAAATTTAATCAAATTATCTTTAAATAAAATAAAAAATATTTAACTTTTAATATATTTTTAATAAAAAAATATTAGAAATATAAAAAAAAAATACTAATGGTTCAAAATCTAGTAAAAAAATGTGTAGAAATAAGAAAGTGAAATAGTAATCATAAAAACATGATTGGGTTTAATAGAAGAAATTCAAATTCCCTAATTTTTGTTTTTCAAGAAGAAATAAAAATAAATGAAATGATTCTCTCCCCAATTCAATTTTCTTTTATTCTTCCAACTCCACATTAACGTTGCATTCGACTTTTAATTTTCTCTCACCAATTAATTTTTTATTCTTCAAACTCGACGTGGCTATTTCACTTTTCAATTTCACTCTCCAATTCAATTCTCTTTTATTTTTCCTAACTTCACATTTACGTTGCTATTCCCATTTTCAATTTCTCTCTCCAATTCAATTTTTTATTCTTTTTCCAACTCCACATTTAAGTTGCCATTTCAATTTTTCTCTCCAATTCAACTTTTTATCCTTCCAAATCCACGTTTACGTTGTCATTCCCCTTTTCAAATGCTCTCTCCAATTCAATTTTTTATTCTTCCAAATCCACATGGTCACTTCCATTTTGCAAAGTTTCTCCCAATTAGGCAGAGCAAAAGATATCCTATACGTTCTAAAATGTATACTAAACTAGTGCCCTTGGAAAAGTATATGCACAGAAAGTGTTTGATTAAATGCCTTACAGAGAGTCAAAACCAGAAATCAAACCAATGCTTCGAGTTTGCTATGTATGGTTCATATTGGATGCAAACTATCATCACACTCACACCTTGGTTCACATGCACGTTTTAACTACACCAAACCGACGTTGAACAAAACATTATCATACTCACACATTGATCCAAACACATGATTCGTTCAAGCAAACAAACAAAAGCATTAATGATTATCCTAAAGTGATTATATAAACACATGTCAGAGGTAAATGGAAATATGAAACGCTAGCAACAAGCTAGGGACATTATTACATAATTGTGAAGATCCTCATGAATCGGTGGTAAAGAAAAAGAGTAAAAAGTAGTCAACAACTCATTGCATGAAGATTAATTTACCCTTAAAGTATATAATCAGTTCTCCACATATTGGGCACATCCAAAATGTTGGCTAACCATGATGTTAAAAATGTCTTAATGAAGTTGTGAACTCGCAAGCTTGTTTATTGCTTCTAATCATGTTCCTACCAAGAAAGCAATAACAGACATGTTAAAAATGAAGTTAACTTCGTTTCACTTCATGTAACAAACACTGTCACCAAATAACTCAAGTATATGATAATTACACCAAATACACAATTACAAGACCAACAAACACATGAAAGGTACAATGAGGTTTTCCAAAAGCTACACATTCCTACAGAAAATATGAACTTTGGCACACTCAAGTGCCTTTTATTACATAAATTTTATTCAGTTGAAAGGTTATGATTGACCAATGGAAGCCAATACTTTACGGTGACCATTACGGTCAAACCTGAACTTATTCAATGCCTAATTTCTTTCTCATCTCCTCAATGAACTCATAGACCTTATGCTCATCAGGCAGAGACTTGGTAACACTCTCTTTCTGGAGGCACCTCTTGGCCCAAGCAATCAACTTGGGGCACTCACTCTCTATGTTGAGGGTGCCAAAAGTCTCATAGGCTTTGAATCTAGGGTAGAATGGTACAAGTGCTATATCCACAAAACCAAGATCGTCTCCTCCGAAATAAGTATTGTCTCCCAGCTGTTCCTCCAACAATTTAAGGACTTTTATGAACTCCTTCTTGGCAACTTCTTTTTCTTCTCCTTTTGAGGTCCAAGTAATCTTCCTTCCAAGATCATATATCTATTTGACATTTGAGAATTAACACTCAATTAGATCAAAATATAATAATGAGAAAAGGGTCACTTATAAACAATGCATTAATGGCTCTAATGCCTACCGTTACGAGAAATGGAGTAGTAAAGAGAGAATCAAATACATTTTCATATTAGATCAATTTACACAGCTATTAATCTAGTACTTTTTCATACATTTTGCTAAAGCAAGAACAAAACTTTCAAACATGGAATGTAGCTAGAGCACTTAATATAATATAGATTATCGAAATCACAGGATAAAAACATCTGAAAAAAGTAGTTATTTCTATCCTAATGGGGACCGTCTTCCCTTACATTACGCATCTCCAATAGTCCAATACAACCAAACTATATATCATTATGTACCATAATCATAACAAAAGTAAAAATCAAAGGATTGAAGCACAAAAGGTTACCTTCTTGTCAACATAGTCAGCCCAGAATCTAGCCTGAGCTCTCTGGTAAGGGTCAGAAGGTAATAAGGGACTTCTGTCAGACCAAACCTCGTCAATGTACTGAACAGCAATGAGAGATTCACAAATGGGCTTGCCCTTGTGAATGAGAACAGGAATTTTCTTGTGAACTGGGTTCATTTGGAGGAGCAGAGGACTCTTGTTCTTCAAGTCCTCTTCTCTGTACTCATAATTTATACCCTTCTCAGCAAGTGCAATCCTCACCCTTATCCCAAATGGACTTGGCCAGAAATCTAGCAGAACCACCTCATCTGCCATAGCGATTCAAGTTTAAGAACAAATGATAAAGAAGATTCAAGTAGGAAAGTGATTTGCATTGAAAAAGAAGACTAAGGCCTTCATAATTATAGCTAGATGTGAACTTTAAATTAGTCAATTATGATTATTATAGTCTTTGTACATTTGTCATAATTTTTAAATAATACTCTTAAACGAGTTAACGTGAATGCCGATAGGCCATGTGAAGACCACCCACCTACGTATTAGTTGTATATTATAATAGATAACCTAGACATATGGCAGATAAAATGCTCATATAGTAATGAGTTGTTTTAATATGATAGCGATGTTCTAAAAAAATAGATTTTCTTTGCTACAATATCGTTGCTCCTCGTATTTTCTTCAACCAATAATTAAAAACAAGAAACAAATTAAAAATAAAAATAATATTTTTGTTATTAAAAAGTAAACACCCTCTTAACTCTTTTTCTTTTCTGTTAAGCTTTTCTTGTTTTCAAACAGAAAATTTCGAATTGAACTCTGCTTGACACTAAATTTTTTCTTTTCTGATAAGCTTTTCTTGTTTTCAAACAGACAATTTCGAATTGAACTCTGCTTGAGACTAAATGATTGGTGGTCCCTCAAACATTCCCAATAATATTTAGACACGTAGTGTAGAGGGTAGGGAAGAGTACCTGTGTTAGGTAAAGCAAATCGACGTAATTGCAAACGTAACGGAATATCTCACTCAGAACATTTGAGAACTATCTCCACGTTTTTTTTTTTTTTTTTCTTTTTTTAAAAGGTTGTCTTACTCTATATATCATCACCTGTCCTGTTATACAAAGCATCTAGCAACACAGTCAGTTCACAACTTGAGTTGGATTTGGTGATCCTGTGCAGCAGTGATGGCAGACGAGGTTGTTCTGTTGGATACAAGGCCCAGCATGTTTGGGATGAGGGTTAGGATTGCATTGGCTGAAAAGAGTGTTAAGTATGAATACAAGGAAGAGAATCTCTCGAACAAGAGTCCTTTGCTTTTGCAGATGAACCCTATTCACAAGAAGATTCCAGTTCTGATCCATAATGGAAAACCCATTTGTGAATCTGCAATAATAGTGCAGTACATCGATGAGGTCTGGAATCGCAACCCTCCAATAATGCCCTCTGACCCTTATGAGAGAGCTCAAGCCAGATTCTGGGTGGATTACATTGATAAAAAGGTATGTGCTTTAGGTTTGTTGTCATGTGATTTCTCTTTTTGTACCTGCTTTAAATTTTGTTTTTGTAAGCAATTCTGATTTTGTGATATTCGTCATTCTATGCAGGTGTATGATACTTGGAGGAAAATGTGGCTTTCGAGTGGAGAGGAGCATGAGACATGGAAGAAGGAGTTGATCTCTATCTTTAAGCAACTAGAGGAGACACTAGGTGACAAACCTTTTTATGGGGGTGACAAGTTTGGCTTTGTTGATGTTGGTCTGATACCATTTTATAGTTGGTTTTATACGTTTGAGACATATGGTAACTTCAAAATGGAAGCAGAATGTCCTAAACTCGTGGCTTGGGCCAAGAGATGCATGGAGAGAGAAACGGTGTCCAAAACCCTTCTTGATGAAAAGAAGGTGTATGCTCATGTTGTGGGAAAGAAGAAGGCACTTGAATCAAAATAGAGGAGTTTCACGAGCTAATCCAATAAAAATTTGCACTTTATATATGGTATTATAAGGCCTTGTTCTGTCTTGGACTATATATGGTTTTCTAGACACTTTGGTGTGTCTTCTCTGTATAAGTTTAAGTAGTGCACTTACCATCAATAAAACCTCTTTCTATTAGTTGTTTTATGTACACTAGTCAAAACTACGTTTCCATCTTCTTATTGGTTTGCAGAGTTATAGTGACTCCAGATGTAAGAGAAACTACTCAATTTGGCTTTTGATAGATATTGAAGTCACATTAACCTGTTATGCATCTATAATATCTGGACTCAAGATTTGAAAAAATCCGCTTATGTTATAGCATTTGGTGTAGGGTAATTTGGTGGGTATGCCTCAGCTGAGACATTTATAGTAAAAATTGCTTGTGAAACACCATTGAATATAGAACATAATCATAATTAACTACTAGAGAAATCTTTCATTGCTGACTCTGCAACTGACAAAACGAACGAACAAACCAGAACTAATAAAATCCTTGATTGTAGATACCTATGGGATTGACAACTGTTATTTATCAGTTTTTCCCGCAGTAGGTTGTGAATTTTGAGTGTAAAGTATTTATTTTATGGGAGAAATTTCCTGCTGCAAATTTAATTTGAAAAATTCAATGTGCTTTTATAGTGAATATTCTTAGATGAATGCCATATCATTCAAGTTCATGAGGTTCTTTCATTTTTTTATTTGCAACATTAGATTCAATCCATCTACATATGCTTTTTTTAATGCTCTTTAACACCCATTTTTGGATCTTTTTCACCGTTGCATTAGAATAAATTATTCATCACCTTTCTATGATTAATTTTCACAATTACTTTCATTCCAACCAATGATACCTTAGATTCAATTGTTGGATTTGTTTCATAAAAAATTCATTTTTTATTTAAATTCAAAATTTTGAAATAAAAATATCAAGGACTTATTATTTCCAAATCGATTATTTCATTAAAAATCTCATATCAAGGACTTACAGAGAGAATAATCAATTGCTTTAAGAGTTTTTAAGAAGCAGTTCCCAAAAGCATTTCAATAATTAAAAATATTTTTCATATTTTAATATAATCAATATAATTGTTATTTCATATAACCTTTGTTCACTTTTTTCCGTTTCGTGCTATTAAGATGTTTATGGAAGATTCATGACTTTGGTTAAATTGGATAAATAAATTCATTCATTACGAGTATTATTCCTAACAAAGAATAGGCATTCGCTTATCCGTGATATGTTTCTATCAAATTCAATAATTGGAACGTTATAGAAGAGTTTATTTGAAGTTAAGGATATGTAATTTGTGATCATTCTATATATTAATTTCATTGAATTGGAAATGTTTCTTGAAATAGATTATTTTAGACTTTCGTGAATGTCAAAGTCAAGTTTAAGAACGATTTGTTAATAAAAAAAGTTTTAATTAAAGTATTCATTAGACAGTACTATTTTGACACCCATATCTCTTCTATTGGACCAAAGATAACCAAACTTCTAGATATTTGTTCCCTTTAATTTCTTCATGCAATTGCTGCCACATGGAGGAGTCCAAGGTAGTTTTGTTAGGATCAAAGTTCAATATGTTTAGGATGAGAGCCTAAGATAGCTTGAGCTGAGAAAGGAATAAAATATGAGTACATGGAAGAGGATCTCACCAATAAGAGCCCCTTATATTCAAAGAATGAACCCAATTCACAAGAAAATTCCGGTTCTCATACATCATGGAACCAATGTGATCAGTCCCTCATAATTTTTGAGTATATGAAATGGTTTGCCACAACAATTCTCCTTTGCTTCCATTTGATCATAAGGTAGATTTTGTAGATCAGAAGTTAGATTTCAAAATTTGAAAATACGAAGTATGCATGTAGGTTATAGAAAACTGTTGGTAACAATCATTAGAATTTTAAAATAACCAAGATAAGTAATAGATAAGAGAAAAAAAAAAAAACTCGATTATTTTTTAAAATTTTGGGATGAAAATAGTGTTTAAATCCCTTGTATATTATTTGATTCATAAGTATCCGATGTTTGTAAAAATCAAACAACAATTTATATACTTAAAAAACCTTATTTTGGTGCTGACACATTTGGGTTTGTTGTTGTTTTATGCTGCTGGTTTTATACTCACGAGACCTTTGAAATTGGAAAGTGGTGGCAGCGTGTCCAAAAGTTATCTATTGGGCCAAGAGAAGCGTGCAGAAGGAAGGGTATTTGAAACTATGGGTTTATGAGACTTATTTACAAAACTAGTGCACATACAGTATATTTTAGACAGTATACTTCAGGAATGGGTAAATTTTTTTAAAATTATAATATTGGATAAGTTGTGCTTGCGTGCACAAAATGGAAATGGAAATGAAGAAGCAGTGCTTGCTTGTTCGACTTAAATTTGCATATTTTTTTTTTTTTTCATTCATAGTCATTTGCGAGAAACTGAGTTGGATTTTTTTTTTTCATATTGAAGTCGTGTTTATTAGCACAACTTTTCTATTATTTTTTTTTTAAATTTTTAAAAATCTTGCATGACATACTTTAAATTAATTTTATTATATATTATTGTATTTATAATATTATATATATAAATTAAATTTATCAAATTATATATATTATTCTATTTATTTTTCTATCAAAATGAAAAATTTAGTACTTTAAATATCATTGAGATTTTAATCTTAAAATTTGATTTAAAAAATATATTTGATATTGATATTTATCAAAATGAAATAAATAGAATGGATATAGAAAAAGTTGAATATTGAATTAGAAAATAATTTTAAAAGGATTTATTTTTTTTAAAATCGTGCTTGTTAGGATGAGTTACGATGTAATAAAAAAGAAATTTTGCAATATATGCATGTTTTATGTGATTAATTTGACATATTTGTAAAATAACATAATATCAGAAGTGGATTTCATTTCGTCATTTATTCTCTCCATAGTTCAATATATTTATTTTTCTATCATAATATGGATTTAACATCAGATGGAAAGTTAAGAAATATTAGTGAAACTGAATTCATGCATGATTGTCTAATTCCTTAAAATAGAGTTTGGCATGAAGTGAAAATGTCAAGGTTTAAAACATATTGTGAATAAAATTAGAAGATGAGCATAAAATGACATGAAAGAAAAAAATTATTTATGAGATTCAGTGCCACATTGTGGCCTTCGTCGTTGTCTTTGTGGTCCCTCATGTAGTCTATGTTCGATTGATGGATCAGATGGTGGGGGAAGTGGTGGTCCAGCTTCATTATCATCATGTTCATCATCATCATCCCCACTTGCATTATCTAATCTTTGAGAAGACATTGTTGGTCGATAACAATCCATGGATGGTATTGGATTGTATGCAGAGAGTGGGGGTGTGGAAGAAGTCCCAAATATATTATGTGATGGAGTGTGAAACCAATTTGGCTGTGATGGGAACATGTTAAAAGTGGAAGCAACTTCGTGTTGATATGAAGATGGACCAGCCATGTTGTTTATGTGACCTATATATCCGAACATCCGAGGTGGTCGATAATTAAAATTGGCAACATTTGGAGCTTGAAATTATTGTACACTAAAAGATGATCCAATATGTTGATAGTGCGATTCCAGTTGACTTTGTTGAGGCTGAGGGAATGTGTCATATTGTGATAAACGATGTGATTAGTTAATTGTGATAATGTGATAATTAACTGCAAAAAGATACTTAATAGGATTTAGTGACAAACTTAATAGGAAGTGAACTTACTTCTTCATCGGACACTGATGCTTGTTGAGGGGTTATATACCATATAGTACGTGAGATATACCATTGCATATATGGTGCAGTGTCACAAAAATGACCGTTTCCACCAAACTACTGCCCCTGAATTAGGCGGGTCTGTCAATCATTCCACATGTCGATCCACTTTTGATGATAGTGGGGCCAATTTCTATATGTCCTTCCCCGCATGTCATCTTTATGAACATCATCTAAGTTTAACGGGTCACTGCAATAAAAAAGCCATTTACCCAGTTTTGTTCTCATTCGACCCGTGAGCATATGAAAAAAAAGTTGTTTATGCCCTAGCGACTTCTACACAGTGCTCTGCACCAGCGTTGGTCAAAAGTCGTCCAAGCCCTGATGACTTCCACACAGTGTCGCTTACTCCCTGACGACCTCTACACAGTGCGTTGCACCAGCGCTGGTCAAAAGTCGTCCAAGCCCTGACGACTTCCACACAGTGCCTCCCATCCGTGCTGGTCAAAAGAGTGGTCAAACACTTATAAGTCAGGGTCAAATCTGATCCACGCCTTCAGCCTTCAGTGTTGCTTTAGTCACGAGTGCTATAGGTTGTACAAATTTATTTATTACAAAGATTCATATTCAAAATTATTGGAATCAGGTAAAACAAGACTTACGGTGTTAAGCAATAAAATCAAATATGGCTATATAAGTTTGCTTGTTTACATAGTAGTCTCCAGCTTCTTAAACAGAAGACATTCAACTAGAGAAGGGAAATACAATCTTTGTGAAATTGTAGCACATCAACTTTCGAGGTTAGTATGTTCTAATTTTTAAAATTATTATAAGATTATGCAATTTCAAATTGAAAAGTTAATATTTATTTGTGTGGTAATAGTTACAGATTGTATATTTATTAACATTAATTAACGTTAATAGTGTTATTTTTTCTGTTACAACATTGAAAATTGTTTAATGTCTTGTTATGTGTACTTTTTTAAGTAAAAAAGGGGTTAAATCATTATTATATCATTAATCCATTATAAATTTTAATTTTCAATGAATCAAAACTTAATCATTATATATTTAAATTTCGTAAATTAGTACTTAATTATATTTATATATATGCATGACTTGTATACATCAATGAACGTTAACATTAATAAAAAAAAATCATGCCTAGTGTGCACTAGAGAAAGATACACAGTAAGTAACTTCAATACATGTTCCTGACTTTTGCTTCCTATAATATACAGTGAATATTAGTAGTCTTTATATTAGAGAGGTATACTTATTATAAAATATTATTTTTATGGTTAATTTTTATTAATTATGCATGCTAATTAGGAGATATAACTTTTTAGTTTTATTAATTATGTATGTTATTACGAGATATAACTTTTTTAAGTATACATACAGAGAAAATGTATGTTATTACGAGATATAACTTTTATGAATGTTATCTGTTATTATGATTTCATGAATTACAGATGGATAATTATAATTTTGGACAAAGTTCTGGTTCACATGAAGAACAACTTAATATTCCATATATGCTTCATAACTTTAGTGAAGATGATGAAGCCTATGAGCCTACTTCCAATGAAGAACAACATTCTGTACCTATTTTCTCACGTCATATTCAATATGATCTATTTGAACTTTGGTTTCAAAGGAGGCAGCTGTGATGAACATTAAGCAATACCATATTGAGTAGGGATATACATTTGTTGTTGTTGAATCTAAGTTTGATCGATATGTAGCAAAGTGCACTAATTATGGTAATGGTTGCCAATGGAGGACTAGAGCTACTTTAAGCAAAGTTTGACAACATTGGGAGATTAAAAAGATTGAAGCACCTCACACATGCTTCTCAACCATTATCTCTCAAGATCACCATAATCTAGATTCCAACCAAATTGCTACAATTGTGCGACATTTGGTTCAAACAAATCCTTCGATTCCCATCAAAAGTTTAATAGTTGAGATCAAAAGTCGGCATGGTTATTCAATTACATACAAAAAAGCATGGCTCGCTGAATAGAAGGCTTTGGCCATGGAGTTTGGCGACTGGGAAGACTCCTATAACGAACTTCCGAGATGGCTACAAGCTATACAAGAAAGTCTTCCAGGAACCATTGTACAATATGGTGTTTCTCCATGGATGGTGTACGAGACCCTTTTGTTTGTATATTCAAACGTGTGTTTTGGGCGTTCAAACCGTGCATTGAAGGCTTTAATTATTGCAAACCAATTGTTCAGGTCGACAACATATTTTTGACTGGAAAGTATCATGGCACTTTATTGGTAGCAATTGCTTAAGATGGCAATAGAAACATTTTTCCTCTAACATTTTCAATTGTTGAAGGTGAGACGAAAGAAGCTTTGATTTGGTTCTTCTAGTTATTGCAATTCGAAGAAGTTGGATGGGAGCAACAAGGCCTACAGTCAGTGTACTGCATAAGACATATTGCATCCAATTTCAACAAGAAATTCAAAAATGCTGAGTTGAAGAGACAACTCATTAACATCTATATTATAATCTTTTTAACAAAAATTACTTTAGTTGACTCTGACAAAAACTAATTTACTCACTATTTTGTTTTAGGTTATGAAATGAAGCAACCCACAGTTCAAGCTAAGTTAGCAACTATGAGGTCACAATTTGGTCAGGCAGTTGCATGGATAGATCAAATACCATTGCATAAGTGGACTCAAGCTTTTGATGATGGCAAGAGGTATGGACACATGACAACGAACATAGTTGAATGCATGAACTCTGTCTTAAGGGGAGCACGATCATTACCAATTTTTGCTATTGTGAAATCAACATTTCAAAAAATAAATTCTTAGTTTGTTGAAAGAGGGATGAGGACAAATTCTATGTTGTGAGTAGGACATCAATACCCTGAGGATATCACAAACTTACTTCAGAAAAATCAACAGGCATCGGCCTTCTGTCATGTCGAACGTTATACTCGGCAAAATTCTGAGTTTGATGTTCAAGAGATACCAACTCCCCAACTCCGTGGACGACCAATGGCATACACGGTCAAATTAAATGAGTGGTGGTGTGATTGTGGGGCATTTCAAGCCCTTCGACTACCTTGTCCTCATGTTATTGTCGTTTGTTCCATGTGAAACTAACAACTTCTAACATATGTTGACCCAGTTTGCACTCTACACAACATATTCAAGGCTTACGAACTTCAATTTCATCCAGTCCGAAATGAAGATTATTGGTCAGCATATACGGGCCCTAACTTCATCCTTGACCCTCACATGCGTCTACAAAGTCCGGAAGTCCAACAACAAGTCATATCCACAATGAAATGGATGAAGTGGGTCAAAATATTCGAAAAAATGTTCTTATTGTCGCAACGAGGGTCACAATTGTGCAAATTGCCCATATAAACAATGACATATATTTCCTTTCATATTCATTATCCCTTTCATTTTAATTATTTTTATTTAAATATTAACATATATTTTAGTTTTATTGTTTAATAAACTATTTCTTCTTTTATAACAAAATAAACTAATTTTTTTAACACCATCTGACTCTCAACTACTCACAAATATTTCACACAAAACTTCATTTTACATGATGCTCTACTCTTCTTCAACAATTTTGGTTAACATGAATTTTATTTCTTCACTTTAAATTATACTCAACATAAATTATACTCACTGGACAACTTAAGATGTAAAAAAAATAATGAAAATATCATACCAAATAAATTTCTATTAAGTCGTAACTTGTGCTATCAAACACGATATTTGAAAAGACATTCTTTTAAAATTATTTTCTAATTTAATATTCAACTTTTTTCTATATTCACACAATTTATTTGATTTTAATAAATATCAAATATATTTTTTTAAATCAAATTTTAAAATTGAAATCTCAATAATATTAAAAAAGTTGAATTTTTCATTTTGATAGAATCAATACAATAATATATATAATTAGATGAATTTCATATATATAATTTTATAAATAGAATTGTATTTTTAGATATACAAGTTTTATCCTCCCTAAGACAAATTTTAAATAGAATTATATTTGATTTTAAAACAATATCACACAAAAGTAAGCACGACTAAATTGGATGCCAAAAAAAAAATAATTCAACAAAAGTTGTGCTAGCAAGCACGACTTCTGCTAGCAAAAAAAAAAAAAAAAAAAAAAAAAAAAATATCAACAAAAAAACAACAACAAACACAACATTATATAACTTTTATATCTAAAAATTTTATTTTTTTTATTTTATTATATATATGAAATTCATTTAATTATATATATTATTGTATTGATTCTATCAAAATGAAAAATTCAACTTTTTTAATATTATTGAGATTTC
>Ga0099824_1008374_pt1 | contig 13243 bp, 13 predicted proteins | sample SiratrowhiteBW_FD_76837 | JGI IMG/M metagenome (GOLD analysis project Ga0099824, IMG submission 76837) | Root nodule microbial communities of legume samples collected from California, USA - Siratro white BW | ecosystem: Host-associated > Plants > Roots > Nodule | place: USA: California... | reverse complement strand
GGCCGAAAATTTCATGGCAGCTCCACCAGTCTTCTCAGGTGAAAACTTTGAGATATGGTCTGTCAAAATGAAGTCTTATCTAGAAGCAAGTGGTTTGTGGGATGTTGTGATGTCTGAAATCCAGCCACTACAAGAAGATCCAACTGTAGCTCAAATCAGAAATTACAATGATGAAGTAATGAGAAGATCGAAGGCCAAAACTTGTATTCACTCTGTTGTTTCTGATATTGTATTCATTAGAATTATGGCCTATGAAACAGCTAAAGAAGCATGGGATACTCTTCACGAGACGTTTCAAGGGAATGAAAGAACTCGGCAGATGCAAGTTCTCAATCTCATAAGAGAATTTGAGATGCTGAGGATGAAGGAGACCAAGACTATCAAATAATATTTTGATAGACTCTTGATCGTGGTAAACAAAATTCGTTTACTACGTCAAGATTTGCCTGACAGAAGAATTGTAGAAAAAGTGCTGGTGAGTCTCCTTGAGAGGTTTGAAGCAAAGATTTCTTCACTTGAAGATTCTAGAGATCTCACGAAAATCTCATTAACCGTGTTGATGAACTCTCTGCAAACCCAAGAGCAGAGAAGAATGTTGAGACAAGAGCCACCGAATACTGAAGGAGTTTTTCTAGCAAAGTCATAGCCGAGTTGCAAAACAAAGAAGAAAGATTGGAAAAATGATAAGAAAAGCGATGAGGATGACAATGACGAGAAGGAGAAGTACTCAGTATGTCAATACTGCAAAAAAACTTCTCATCCACATTGGAGATGTCGGTGGAGACTCGATATGGTGTGTAGATCCTATAATCAAAAGGGTCATGTAGAGAAGGTATGCAAAAGAAAGCAACAAGAGACACAAATTGCTCAAGAGACCGATGACGAGAAGGAGCATCTTTTTGTGGCGACTTGCTTTGCTAGTGACATCACTAGTGAAACATGGTTGATTAATAGTAGATGCACTCACCACATGACTCATGGTAAAGGCATGTTTGTAAAGCTGGACAAAACCCGTTTTTCGAAAGTCAGAATTAGAAATGGAGACTATACTGAGGTCAAAGGCATAGGTGATATTGTCATTGATTCTGGCTTAGGTAAACGAATAATCTCTGATGTTCTATATGTTCCTGAGATTGATCAAAATTTGGTAAGTGTTAGACAACTTCTAAAGAAAGGCTATGCTGTTGTGTTCAAAGATAAAACTTGTGAAATCTTTGATTTAACTGGTATTAAATTGATGTCAATAAAGATGAAGGGTAAAAGCTTATCGGCAAACATACAAACCGACTTATCCTATGCCTCTACAGCTAAAGTTGGGAATTGAGAGAAAATGAAAACAATTGAGAAAGCAAAGAAGAAGAAGAGTTGCGTGTTCAAGCCCAAACGGGCTGAGCCAAAGCCCGGCTCCAGGAAAAAACACCCTCCTCAAGAAGGAGGGACAAAGTTTGTCGAGTGCTTTGTCTGTAATCAGTGGGGACACTTGAGTAGAAACTATCCTCAAAATACTCATGGCATTTATCCAAAGGGTGGTTGCTGTAAAATATGTGGTGGTGTGACACATTTGGCAAAAAATTGTCCTGACAAAGGCAGGCAAGGATCTGTTGCTGCTAATGGCCCTATAGGTAGATCAATGAGATTGAAGAGAGGCCTAGGGGCCAGGTTACCAAATTTATTAGTGGGGATGATATTAAGGAAAGACCATAATGTATTCTTGTAGCAATTTTAGAAGCTAAGGTCAAGGCAATTAAACATGCCAAGAAATCTATCAAGAAGAGAAACAAGGATGCCCGTCGTGAAGAAACATATCAAAGTCAATGGAAGAAGATTATGAAGATCAATAATCAATTAGTTGATATTTTAATTAAAGCTCCTCCAAGAGGTAGATTTGAAGAATTGAAAGACAAAATTGAAATTTGCATCAAAAGAGGCAAGGAGGAGTGTTGAGAATTGCATCTTTTGATGTATGAAGAAATGTCCCATAAAAACATCCGATTTTATCATCAGACATTGACCTAGTCACATGAGAACTGGTGCAGAATGGGTGCATGAATAAAAGCCATGAAAAGAGTTGTTAGTTGGTTTTGAAACTAGGAGTGGAACCAGAAATCAACGGAAGACTCTTTTTTTTATATTATCTAGTATTATTATGTTTGAGTGTTTCCAGTTAACTGTGATTCCTGTATATATGCTTGTATTTTTGGAAACTTGTTTTCTTGAAGTTATGGTTACTTCTGGTTTTGTATATTAATTCTGGATTGCTTTGTTGCGTGAGTAACTTTCAGCAAATTGTTTCTACTGTTTATTTTATTGTTATTGGACTGTTTTGAACTGTGATCTTATCAATTCTGATTATGTTTATCAATTGACTAGTTTTTTTCTGATCTATGTTAAACTCTAATTCCAGTACACTAAACTCTAATTCCAGTATACTGTTTCAGTTTTACTTAATTGACTTCTAGGTTATCTAAACTATGTTCTGATTCCAGTTTACTGGTTCCACCTTTGTGTTATTGTTGTATATTATAATATCTATTTGTGTTTCCATGATAAAATAATTTGAATTTTAAATTTGTTCACACATGATTATATGCTAAAGTAACATGTTGCTCATCCTTGATGGCTTATTTCTTTTAACTAAATCATTGAGTAAATTTTGTGATAAATAAAATGCAAAACTATATAGGCGCATTATGCATGATATGGTACTATTACATTTTCATATAAAAATGGACATTTTTAATGTAGCAATATTAAACGGATAAATTTATCTTATCTTAAATTTGTCCAGTTTTTTTCTTTCACTTTTCAATTCAACAAAATTAGTAAAAATAAATTATTGTTATTATTATTACCTTTTTATCAATGAAAAGAAATAAATGTATATTTAAAATATTTTTTATTTAGAATATGGTTAACAAATTTTAAGTATTAGAGTGAATTTAAGATGAAAAAACGAAAATAACAACAATTTCATTCTATTAACAGTAAAATTAGACGAAAAAAATACTTAAAATAAAAAAAAATATTTTTACAACTTAATAAAGCAAAAAATTTCAATAAAAATTTAATTCAAAATATCCAAATTTATAAGTTTTAAAATTTAGAATTTTAAAATATTGGTCTCTAACCGTGGATATTGGTGTGTAGTAATTAAAAAAAAAAAGTGTTACACAATATCATATCGTTAAGACCATATTTGAGTTTAATTATTGATATAAACAATTATAATCAGATTTTATTTATCATTTTACTAAACCAGATTGGTTTGAAATAAAATCTTGAAATACGTGTACAGTATTTCTATGAATAAAATATAGACGGTATCTAATAAAAATTTCATGATTACAATCTTAAAATTTATCTTAAAAAAAGCTTTGCGATCAAAAGGACAAAAGTTAACTTTTAAATGGTTATTATAAACAAATTTACCAACCAGGAAAGTGTTTTTTAGCTCCAAATAGAGTCCATGACTTACATTATAAGTGTCAGAAACCAGAGCCTGTCCTGTGTCAGCTATCCATAACCAATACTCATTGTTCTGATCTATGATTATGAAGTGTGGTGTTTTTTGAGACATTAACGTTTGTTTCTAGACTCTGTGTTCAAAAGGATGGGAACATCAAAACGTTCCAGAAGTTGACCCAACTGGAAATTAGGTACATGCACACTGACACACTGGAGTTAAAGTATTCTGTCATTTTAACTTTTTGTCACTGTTATTATTATATGATTAGGGAAGTTTGAATTATTGTTTGTTAAATTATTTGATTGATTTATTGGTATGAGAGAAAAAATGACATGAAACAACTTTGTGGCCAATATGAAAAATATGTTTGTACACCACCATCATTGAAGCAGAGAATTGAAGAATCAAAGGGACTTCTGAGACTATGAAGAACATAAAAAAAAATTAAAATCTTAATAATGGAAATCCAGATTCTTGCGAAAGCTCCAAAAGCTTCAGGTTTTGTAACTTTTCATAATTTGCATGACAATGAAATCCTACCAAAACATACAACAGAGCAATTTTGATTTGTCAGACCCCACTGACCCAAAACTGCTATTTTATGACCTTTCTTTATCACTAACTTTCCTACAATCCAATTAGTTGAGGACCAGAGTACTGTACCATTGTCCGACACACGTCTTTGAACAAATTAATGCAAGCAAGAGTCTCCAATAAAAACAAGTGCGAGTAATAGTTGAAGAACACAACATTTCATCTTCAGGATTCAACTTTTAAATTAGTAAAGAGAATATATATATATATATATATATATATATATATATTTTTTTTTTTTCAATTTGGTCTGTTTTCAATGTGTACATGGGTACATTAGGTGCCATTTCTTTTGGTTGTGTTAGAGAAGTTAGTTTTATTTTATTATTTATATGTTTAGATATGTTCATGAGTCACTTGATGGTTTTGTTTCAATTGCCATTAATGCACAATGTAACACTAAATTGTGAAAGATTATATATAAGAAATAAAATAGCATTTAAACTATACTATTAAAACTTGTAAAAAAGAAGGAAAAATATTTTATTAATTACTCTCAATAAAAATAAAATCATTTGAAATGAATGAGTAAATTTTAAGGATATTTTCTTTTATAATTATGAGATATTAAGATATTTTTGTTTTAATAATGTCATATTCACAATATGTTCTCTTAAGTTAAAAAATAAATGTCAATTATTCATAATTTATATACAAAATCTTGGAATGTGTTTTTGAGAAAGTCTCTTAGTGAAAATGTTTGCTAATTGAAGTTTTTGGGATATGAGTTGTCACTATCAAACCTCTATCAATAATATCTTTGATGAAGAGTCTGTGAGATATTCTATTTTATTTTTCACTTTTTTAAGTGACCAAACTTTCTCTCACAAACATACACTAACCATAGATAGATTTTCTGTCAATTATGGAACTTGCGTAATATGAATACTAGTTCTTTTCCTATGTTGACTTCAATTAATGAAGAATTTTTTAAATTATGTATATATCTTTTTCTTAAAATCATACATTAACTGAATAACCATATTAATTGTGTAACCAATGTCTAATCACCTATGTGATAAATAAGTAAGTCTTCTTATTAATCCTTTTAATAAGAGAATTCTCTTCACTTCTAATTTTATTATTTTATTTAATAGGAACTATTAAGGATTTACATCCCAATTCACCTCTTTCTTTGATAAAATCAAAAAACATATTATCTTTCAGAAATGAAAATTTATCTTTTGAATAAGCAACCTCTATTCCAAAGAAATTAAAGTCAATTTTTTTATTTCATCGTCTCATACAATAATCATGTTATCCACGTAAACCAACAATAATATCAGTTTACTTCTATTACTATATTTTAGAAATAAAGTATTATCTTATTGGCTTTTCTTATATCCTAAGTAAACCATTGATTTTGTAAATCTCCCTTGGCTTTTCTTATATACTAAGTAAACTCTTGATTTTGTAAATCTCCCAAACCATGACTCGAGATTGTTTAAGGAGACAAACCTTATGTGTTGCATTATGAGCTTTAAATCTGGATACTTTTTCTAAATCTCCATATGAAGAAAAGTATTTTTCACATCCAACTGATGTAAGTCCCATCCAAAATGAATTGTTAGAGTAAGAACAACTCCAACTGTAACCTTTGCAACGAATCTAGTTTTAAATCTATCAATAGACTCATTTGACTTATATCTTAAAATAGATAAATATAAAACAAGAACATATGTGTTGTCCCTCCTCGAGGGCACTAAAATTCCAATTTTAGAGCTTTCACCAGTGCTTTCAAATATTTTGCACGAAATCATTAAAAGGAAAATTTGGTTAGAAAATCAGCAAGTTCGTGACATGAGAACAGCAACTAAGAATTTACTACAATCAGGAGCCTCAAATATTTGTCAACTGAATTCCTATGTTGCTATTCTAATCAGTCAGTGTGTCTTTATTTGTCGTCCAACGGAAGAACTGATTCTGCTCAACATCGTGCCCAACTTTTCTCTATGTACAGTTTTGTGGTATGTTACTGCTTTATTATCATCCAGAAAACACTTGTGTCGTCATTCTTTATCTTTTTGGAAGTTACTTTGAGATGCTCTCCGCAAAAATTCTGAAACCAACTTTGAGAACGAAGAAGAACTGTTCTGCAGCAATTTAGCAGGGTCATCATACTCTGCAATTGTCCCTGTACACATCAAAATGGTAGTGCTTGTTAGCAACTCAAAATGGTGAAACAATATACTGCCATAAACTTTGCTATGGGAAAAGGTTTTGCATCCTTTTGGTATGATCACATATATTAAGTACATGCTTAGTCTGGAGGTGAAAGTAGTACCTTCATCAAGGACCAAAACTAAATCATTATCAATAACTGTCGGAATTCTGTGTGCTACTGTAATGACTGTACATCCACTTGTTTCTTCCCTAATTGTCTTCTGAATTAAACTGTCAGTTGCAGTGTCAATGGATGCCGTAGCTTCATCCAGGACCAAAATTCTTCTCTTCTTCAGTAGTAGCCTAGCAAGGCAAACAAGCTGCCTTTGTCCAACACTCCAATTTTCTCCATTCTCGGCCACTACATCAGTGAGAGAACATTTCATATCAATGCCAGTATTGAGGAATCAAAAGTACCAAAGTGTAAAGTGATTATTAAGCTATACTGCTGAATGGTGCAATTTTTGAAACAGAAATATCTATACCTGGTGCATCAAGAAGTCTTGGATCCCGCCTTACTATTTCAGCAAGATGGCACTTTCTGAGAACCTGATAAGAGCAGTTCTTTCAGTAATAATATATAAACAGTGGTATTTTCAAGAAAGTGTTTTAACTGCTAATGCTAACCTCCCAAAGTTCTTGATCTGCGTGTTGGTCTAGAGGATCCAAGTTAGTCCTTACAGTACCTAGAAACAAGGTTGGGTCCTGAGGAATTATACCAAGCTTAGATCTTAAATCTTGCAGACCAATCTTGGAAATATCCACTCCATCAATAAGTATACTTCCTTCCGAAGGCTCCACCACTCGAAAGAGGGCTTGCAAAAGAGTAGATTTTCCACTCCCTGTCCTGCCTACTATACCAATTTTCTTTTGTCCTGGGAAGACACAAGTGACGCCTTTGAGTACCATAGGAGCAGCAGGATCATACCGTATATGGAGGTTATGTAGTTCAACATTTCCTTCCTCTGGCCAATCTTGTTCAGGCCTACAATCTTTAATAATTAAGGGTGCTTCACTTGGTATGTTAGAGAACTGCAATATTCTCTCAACTGATATCATTTTGTTCTCAACATTGCATAGATTCCATATCACCCAAGCCTGGAGGACATTCAAGTTCAAACCATAAGTAGCTACCAGACCCGCCAAGCCTGAAAATCAGAAGAAGAGACTTAGAATTTCTATATAATTGCCAGTGTATCTAACTTAATTATTTCATTTATGTTGTAACAAGTAGCTGATAGAAATATATGTCAATAACCGAGTACTGCCACATAGATCAATCATAAAGAACCTCTGGTACATGAAGTGTTACTGTTTAGAGCTTCTTAACTAGCGTAGTAGAAAAGTGGTTCTACATGCATGCAGATAACTGCCAATACTGCTTATAAGATGAATAGAAGAAGAGAGGGCTTACTTGGATCAATGGTAGACCTTGGAAGAGTAACCAAGATGACGAGAACAAAATAAAAGACCAAATTGAAGAGGAAATTGATTCGTACAGACAACCATTCCATGGTGCCGAAATTGTAAAAGGCTACCCGAGAATAGTCGTCTATTAGAACCTTAACCTTGGTCATGAAAAGTTGCTCTTGATTGAAGCAGCGGATTGTGGCAGCCCCAGCAATTGATTCTGAGAAGTGATGCAAGATTGGAGCCTTTCGAATCCCAACCATCCGGGCTAGTTCCCTGGCTGTGGTGATGTAATAAGACTGCAAAAGTAAATAACTATTTTAGTTGGCACATGACAAGTGATCACAACAAAATCTATTTTAGTTCACGCTGATAAAATTTTGATGGGAATATTATATGATTTAATTTGTATACATTGTCAAAGATAGATACTGTTCTTACCTGATACCAGATGGAAATAGCAAGAACCACCAAAAAGAGGAGAATGACTTGCCAGGCAACTTGGGACATCAGCACAATGATACTCAATAACTGTATCAGTGCAAATACTAATCCAGCTAATCTGTATGGTATGTCTGTGTCTATTGTACTTTGATCTGTTGATGACTGTAATAATCACAAATAGAATGGTTGGAATATGTTTGAAGCATATATTAATCATAAGATAGCAAAATCAATAAAATAGAGAAATAACTGTGAAACTTACCCTACTCAGAATTCGGCTTGAAGGTGTGGTGTCAAAAAATGAAACAGGTGCCCGGAAAACTGATGTGATCATTCCCTGAAAAAGGCGTTGAGCAGTTTCCACAGCAACAGCTGCCATTAAAACAGTCCTTCCCAGTATGAAGATGGTACCCCCAGAAGATAGAAGAACAAATATTTTCATTAGCTGCTTGTTGTTGACCCTGCCCCTCTGCTCTGTAGCCCATGACATCCAATAATTGCTTCCAATTTGCATTACTTGAAAGAGGATCTGGCAGAGAAGAAGAACCGGAACGAGTGCTCCTTTATAAGCAGATGTGACAAAAGTTGAGTAAACACTCCATTTCACTCGACCCGTCTCTCTTTCCTCTTCTTTGTTTCTCTTCCAATTTTCCATGATCTCTTGAATATTTTCTCGAGTAACTTCAATTTGATTTTTTGGGCAGGGTCTGAAGCTAGCAAACTCATCTTCTTGGCTAGGGTTTATTTGGTGTACTGTTTCTCGGTGAGCAGCCATTTGTTGAACAAGTTCGGAGTTGGGACATGCTATAAGATCTTTATACCTTCCTGACTCCACAATTTTTCCATCTTTCATCACCTGCCAAAAATTATATTAACAGTGAAGGATCAAAAACTTGAAAAGTGAAATCCTAAAGAGGAGTGTTCAGTAGCTTACCAAAATGAGGTCTGCAGATTCCAAGAATTCCAGTTGATGGGTAGCATAAACAACCGTTTTATCATATAAAAGTTTCATGAGACATTTCTGCACAGAATTTCGAATTAAGGTGATGTCCATTGAAGACAAAAATAATCGTTGCATCAGAAATAGCATCAGGGAAAAACGTATATATATTAATCATTAGCACTAATTACCTTAAACAGATGAGTTCCAGTATGAGCATCAACCGCACTAAAAGGATCATCAAGGAAATAAATATCTGAATCATTATAAACAGCCCTTGCCAATTGAACACGCTGTTTCTGCCCACCACTCAAGTTTATGCCCCTCTCCTCCACCAGGTTCAAATCTCCATCACCCCACATGTTGATGTCCTGCTGCAAAGCACAGCCATCCAAAACCTCTTCATAAAACTCCCTGTTCATTTGCTTGCCAAACAATATATTCTCTCTTACGGTTCCAGACTGAATCCAAGGACTTTGGGGTACATAACTTCTAGTCCCATAAACTTTGGTTACTACCCCAGATACTAATGGAATCTCCCCAAGAATACAGCAAAGCAAGCTTGATTTGCCAGACCCAACTGACCCACAAACTGCTACCTTCTGACCTTTCTCTATCACTAACTTCCTTGTAATTTGAATTGTTGGTTTCTTGTGGGTTTGATCCTGTGTTTCCCATGCATATTCCCCTGGGTTAATTTCAATAGCAGCTGATGAATTTTTTGAAGTGTGCCTATTTATGAATTGGTTTTGATCCTCTTCCTTAATGAACTCCTGGATTCGATCAACGGAGACTTTTGTTTGAATGATCATGGAGATAAGCTCAGGTAAGTTATAGATTGGTTCTTGCAAAATACGAAAAGTTGCTAAAGCTGAGAGTACTGTAGCAGCTGTTAGTTCTGTTTTCACCAGTATGCAAGCACCAAAGGTGACAACAGAAACTAAAGTCGGTGATGTCCAGAATAGTGTTGCTACTGCTGAGCATGTATAGAGGTATTTCTGCAGCCACCCCCTCTCAGTTTCCCTGAGTTGGAGGAGTTTCTGCAAGAACGAGGTCTCCCATGAATGCAACTTTAAAATTCTTATGTTCTTCATGGTCTCTGATGTCATTTTGATTCTTGAGTCCTTAGCTTCCATGATCTTGGAGTGCAAACTTTCTTGCCTATTGGCCAAAGGTGTGTTACACACCATGACCAAAATGGTGACACCAAATGCAGCAATAGAAGGGGTATAACCCAGATTTATGTATAAGATAATCAAGGCCAAAATGACCTGAACTGGAAGCAACCAAACTCCATGAATGTACCAGCAGAAGTCCCCAATTCTTTCAACATCAACATTAATCAGATTGATGATTTTACCTTGTGTTGGTCCAGCACACTTCATCCTTAGGGAGTTGTTATAAATTAGAGCCATAAGAGCTGCACGCACCCGGATTCCAATTCTTTGAGCCCCGAAGTACCATTGTCTTTGACTTAGTGACTCCACGGTCTTGGCGAGGAAGAAAACAAATGCAAGCACCAATCCATATTGGACGCTTGAATCACCATTATTCCCCAATAAAAAATTCACAAAACTTGTTATCAACAAGGGACCTATATAAGAGGCACCTGTGTTAACACCTACAGTACAAGTGCAAACAAAACATAAAAAATTAGCATAACCAGTATATGAAGGACTAAAGATGATTAAAAGTACACAAAAACCGAAGGAGTGATACTGAATAAAATATAAAATATACCTGCTAAAACTGCATTTAAGGCCAAAGACTTCCATATAGAATCGGCTAAAGCTTTTGTCAAGGAGCCCTCTCCGAGTTTCTGTTTCCGAAGCGACCCTTCCAACATGGAAGAAGCATTCTCCGCCGACTCAGAACAAGGAACCGGAGGAATATGAGAAAGTTCAAGCTTTTTAACCCGACCCGTTTTGAAAATGGGGTTCAACCAACGGAATATAAGCTTGTTCCACACACTTGCATTAGTGAAGGCCTCTTCACCGTGTTCCTCCACGGAGCACTCCTCCTCGTTCTGAAGCAACCCCTCTTCCATCTCACTCTGCTCCCTGCTACACACATTGAAACAAAGAACCACCAACAGAAACAAGGAAAATGAAGCAACTAAGTTATCCTCTGACAAGAAAAACCAAAAGTCGAACGCTTCGAAATCTTCCACCACCCTTACAGACAGAGAGAGCGCATCCACGAGAGCACAAAAAACCCACCAGAGTACAAGCACAAGGGGGAACCTTTTGTTCTCCCTCACTCTAGTCCTCACAGAATAAAACGAAACCACAGTGGCCAAAACCCAAGTGAGTGCAAATGAAACAGAGTTGAATCCAATGACTCCGGTGGAGCTGTATTGTCGAAAAGCAAGAACCATGTTCATAACAGAAATAACAGCACAGGATAGAACAGTGAACACAGTCAAAAGCATTGATCCTCGTTTGAAACACCCATCTGGGACACGGCCACGCTTGCTTTGTCTCAAGCTATCAACCAAAACCCATATCAAGATGGCATAAAGGAATGCCACATTGAGCGTTCCGAACACAGCGTCGAACACAACCATGGTTGGTTTCTTGGTGGTATTTGAAGTGAAGGCGCAAGGAAGAAGAAAGACAGAATCTGCAGAATATAGAGGATGCGGTTATGTGATTCATTTAGGAGAATGGGAAGAGAAAAGGAAAACGGAAAAAGAAAAGAAAAGCATAATGGGTTGAAAAACGAAGAAAAAGTGTTGGCAGACCTTGGTGTGGAAATATGAAGGAAGAAGCGAAAGGAGAATTTACAAGTTTAGGCGATGATTGACGGTAGTCATAGTCGGTAGTAGGCAATGGATACTGACAGATAGGATGGTGAAGATAAACCAAACCATGGAACCATGGAGTATATATGGAACCCATGAGACACATGGCCATCAACTACAACGGTAGAGAATCACCAACATTTTCTTTCTTTCCTTTTCCAGAACATATATTTTATTCAAAATAACTATTAACTGTTATTAACTAATTATCTAATTCAAAACAATTTCACCAAATCTATTTCCCTAATTACATTACATTTTTTTTTCTTTTCAACTTCAGTTAGGCTGATTTGCATTAATTTTTTCCTTTTATACATAAATACAGTCACAGATTATTGTTACGAAGAAAGGATTTGATTTGTAGAAACTTATTTTTTGCAGGTAGCCCTAACCACTGTCTCGGTCACGGGAATCTTTGACGACCAAAAAATGAAAGACGAACGATTTTTATGTATGTACGATGTACTACTCGCGTAGTGGAGCCAATAGGTCAACTGATAGTATAAAATATGTATAATTTGTATAATATTGAAAAGATTATTATTGTATAGAATAATATAGTAACCTAGACAGTAATTGATTGTGTATATATTATTGTTAGTAATTGAAAATAATCATTATGTTACTCATTTAGGTTTATAATACTGAAATTTTTTTACATTAATGATTCTTTTCGTATTTAAAAATAAATAAATATCTTTTATGATTCTATACTAAAATTAAATATTTTGATACTTTGCCATACCATACCACACTATATCAGTTTATTACTTTTTTTCTCCACCAAAATGTAAAGAATTAATTATTTAGTCATTATTGTTTATAAGAGTAAGTTACTATTTTTAGTTATAGTAATTAAAATGTATATACTGAGTATGTATTTGATTAGGTTGATGCATTATATAACAATTAAAAAATCAAATACATTAGATTAGATTTACTTTTTTTAATTTATTTAATTTTTTATATGTTTTATTTAAATAAAGTAAATCAAATTTATTAGATTTTAATTTTTTTATTCAAATAATTTATCCCACTTATTGCCAAATACAAAATATAATTTTAATATTAAATAATATTTAGTAATTAAAAGATCATATGAAAAAACACAGTTAAATATAAAAATAGATATTTGAATAATGTTTTAAAACTACATTAGAAAATTTTGTAGACAGCGTCCAATTAAATCCTTGTAAAGGATTTTCATATTATTTTATTAAATAGTTATCATAAATTTCTTTTAAAACGATTTAACGACAATTATGAAGGTCAAATATATATATACATATATATATATATATATATATATATATATATATATATATAAAAATATATATTTTTTTTTTTTATTTGAATTTATAAATTGGTATTAGTTTAAAATTTATATAAATATGATATATTTAATTATTTTATTATATATCTT
>Ga0099824_1008372_pt1 | contig 13246 bp, 7 predicted proteins | sample SiratrowhiteBW_FD_76837 | JGI IMG/M metagenome (GOLD analysis project Ga0099824, IMG submission 76837) | Root nodule microbial communities of legume samples collected from California, USA - Siratro white BW | ecosystem: Host-associated > Plants > Roots > Nodule | place: USA: California... | reverse complement strand
TTCGCGACTTCCGTTCGTTATTCAAAATCTTTCAATTAATCCTTCATAGAAGCATTAGGTAACCAATTTGTGATGTTTATTAGCAATTAGTAGGTGATATTGATGATTAGAGTAGTTGATTTGAGATTTGAGGGGCTGTCGACGACGAATTTGAGGATTTTTCGATTTGCTGGGTTGAGAACCGGATGAGGTCGTCCGGTTTGTATTTTTTTTAAAAATGAGAACCGGATGCACCTCCATCCGGTTCATAATTTTAAAAAATGATAAGGATATTTATATAATTTCATGAAGGGCAGTCATGGAATAAAAAAATTATATAGGGGTGCAGGAAGAGGGTACGGGAGTGGAGGAAGAATTTGTCATTTTTTCGCTCAAGCCTGAAAAATAAAAAAATCAAGGGCCCACGTGCTAAGAAGAATGAACCTCATAATGCTTTCAAATGATCAAGGGCACCCTTAAAAAGAACATCACATGAATCCGAAGAAACTCAAGTTCATTCAATGACATGTTTGATGTGGAGGCACCCCTCGAATTGAATATGTTGAAGGTGTAAAATATGTGAGCAAAGAGGCCATGCATGGACTGAAACAGTGGCCTAAATAATAAAAAAACTATTGGGAATATTAATGTACTTGTCTCAGAGACAACGACAAAGCTTCGGCACTAACGATCGTGAGTCAAATTATGCATAATCCTAAAAATCGCATCTTAGTTGTCCATCATTCTAAGTACTAGTGGCAAGAACATCCTAAATGGAGCTGAAATCTCATAAAGACACTAAATACACTTGAGCAATTGATGATAAGTGGTTCATATTCATTTTAGGAAATTCAATTCACTTACCAGTTTCTCCACACAATAAATCTGTAGAGTGAAAGCTAATCTAAAGAGATGATCTCCATTCTTATTATTATAATGACAGCAACCTTCCCCTTCTTGCTGAGAGCTACTTTGTCCTCGTGGAAGGATCATGAACAACAGAAGAAGATAAAATATTGGCAGCATATGTGACAAGACATGGACCAAGGAATTTGAACGTGGGGCAAAAAAACACTGGGCTAGCTCGTAGGAAAAGCTGGCGTTTAAGATGGACACATAATCTAAGACCAAATTTGAGGAGAGGTGCATTCAGTAAACAAGAACAACGCAATGCGTTGATGGGAAATGAAAGGGCCAAAATGGCACAGGAGTTGCCTGGAAGAACAGAGAATGAAATAAAGAACTTTTAGAAAAAGATGAAATAAATTGGCTTAGGAGTCTACCAAGATGACATAAAACCTGTGTTTAATGCTTACAACCCAGAGATTAGTCCCGCTACTTACACTTAGAAGCAGTGATCAGTTCATGGAAGACTGCATGTATGGTAACTATGAATAAAGATCTTTATTCAACGTTATGGATCCTTTTTTGTCATGTTAAAAATTAGATTTCTTTATCAATTTTATTTTATTTTGTATATAACCCGCTATCAGTGTTATTATAGGTTTTCTCCAGTTTGAGGAACAGTTACTCAGAAAATAAAACTTAAAGTTTTGCTTTTTTTCTCCCTATTATTTCTTCTTTTTCTCCTGTGGCATTTTCTTCTCTTGCGATTATAGTTTAAGGCTCTTTTCTTGTGACTATTTTCTAAAAATCTTCTATCTCTCGTATGCGTAATAGTTTTTAGATGGTATTATAATTTATCTTAATAAATTAGATCATTTATCTCATTTTGAAGAGTTTGGACGACGTGATAATGTATATTAGAGATTTCAAATCAAGATAATTTTTTTTAAGAGTTATTTTCTAAAATATTTGTGCAGAAATCTCATGAACAATTCATCCTATCTTTTAATCTATTTTTACCTCTATTATTTGAAAATTTTACAAACTTTATAATTACTTATCTCTTTATATCCTCATTATTAAAGTATGTCTTAAAACAGTTTTTTCTTTCATCAATAAGTTTCACATATAGAAAGGACAAAATAAAACATGTCACAAATTAAAAATTAATTATAGTATATTATACTATTTAACTTCATTTATATTTTTAATTTTATTATGATTGTTGTAAAATATATTATCTTTAATATTTATTTATTTTAATTAAAAGTTTAATTTTGGTTTGTATAATATTAATTTCTAATAAGACTTTAATTTATCATTTAAAAAATATATTCAAATTATAAAAAATATAATTTTATGTTTATAATTTAAATAAAAATAAAATGGAAATATACTATTCAAAATATAGAAAAACAGAAAATAAAATAATTATATAATTATATAAAAAATTAAATTTAAATTGAAAATATATAATTTAAATAAAAAAATTATATCGTAAACACAAACACAGTTCAGAAATATTTAAATAAAATATAATAATATAAAAAACGCGTATGGTAAAACTTAAACACAATAAAAAAAATGTTTGAATAAAATATAATATTATAAAAAGGTTGAATGAATAAAATAATTAAAAAAAATTGTTTAAAAATTAAAATTTTACCTTTTTCTCTTGGACAATAGCTTTTTTTCTTTCTTTTCTTAAGAGTTCCTTCCTTATCTCTTTCCTTCTTCTGAATTTTTCTTTTCTCCAGTGTTTCTTTTCTCCTTTTCCCTTCTTCCTTTTTTTTTTTCATGATGTAATTACAATATAAAAAGACGTCTAAATTTTGTCTTTTTCTCTCCTTTTTTCTGTTTTTATGTTTAAGTTTTAGTTTATTTTTTTATGTTCTGTAATTTTTTATTAATTTATAGTATATATTGTGTCTCATGGTTAAGGAATGAATATATTTTGTTATTTCTTTTTCTATTTTTTAATTAAAATGGATTCTGTGTATTTTTTATGTAAGACACGTGTCTAAGAGGTGGCTTGTATCATCTTGAGCACGTCCAAGAATGTGCTGGAAGAAATGTATTTGACCGCGTATGATCTACATTTGTAAAAGTGTTACCTTTACACTAGTAGATTACATTTATATATTTGTAGCCAAGTTCAATGTTCCATAAAATAATAAATGAAGTGGGTATACTTTTTATAAGTCCAGCCTTCTCAGCCCTTTAGACAACTGCTTTTCTCTTATATTCATTCTCCATTAATTCATTATATTGATCTTAGTTAACCTCTCATTTTTATTTTAACAGAAAAAAATAAAATTAATATTAATAAGAACATTTAAAAGGTGTTTCAAAAGCACAATACAAATACAAAGCCCTACTTAGGACTAGATCCTACACACACAAAACCTCCCATTTAGTTTTAACTATTATTCCATGGCCAATGGTGGTGCTTTTAAGATTACATTGAAGTATAGTGTTCACACCAAATAGAGCTTGATAAAGGCAAGATCTTGCTGCCAAATTTTGTCTATTTGAAGCTTCGATGAGATCCTATGAACCATCTGCTGTTATACTTGCGGAAAGATACCATTTCCTGATTTCTTTTCATGACCAATCCTTTTTTTTTTTTTTTTTGTTATGGAATTTATCAGGAATTATGGAACTTCGAGAGTTTCCCTTCCTAACAACACCATAATTTCGGTGAGTAAATCCTTGCCTATGTAGTTCCCAATAATCACCATTGAATTTACTCGTTATATTTTATCATTACTTGCAACTTGTGTTACTTTATTGTAAAAATTTCCCAGTATGTTAATCATCTCTTCTTAGTTATCTGATATTTGGCCTGGCTTCCTGCTGCATTGTATTGGATACCATGAAATGCAGTGGAAAAGTGAAATAACAGAACATGTGTCGCAAGTCTAATGCATAACTTTTAACAATGAAGGTTCCAAAACATTCACAGATTTATTGGACAATATGATGGGAACGTCACACAATTACCTCATTGCTTTTTTTATCTGACAGTGAGAAAGTGAGATTGAGAGAGATGTTCCTGAAACATGTGATAATAGTTACTTAATATTTATAGTTATCAAATAGTTATGCCTTTATTTCTAGTCTTCAATGTATATAACTTTTTTTCTACGATATTTGGTAACATGTTAGAAGTTGATTGGATTATTGCTGAGATATTATTTATTTAGAGTTTGATAATTTATTGTTTTGTTTTTTGAAAAATACCAAGATAAATTAAGAAAGAAAGTGAACGTTATATGTATTTTAAGAGAATATAATATTTTAATTTATAAGTATTTTCTTTGTCATATATTTTCAATGGTAACATACCATATTTTTCACATAATAAGAATTGTCGTATAAAAAATCTATAATAAGCATAAGTACGAATCTCCATACATTCATAAGAATATTTCAAAAATATATTTTTCTATATGATATTTAATAAAAATATTTTCATACTATCATAAAATAAAATTAATTAAAACTTCTCCATCAGTTCAATGAGGAGTCATACCACCATCTGTCAAATGTCAAATCCTCTGTTCACTGTAGTACATACTTATCACATATTTAAAACTAAAACAAACAGGACACAAAAATAAAAATAAGATATAGAGTTTAAAGGAATGTATATTCATAAATTAAATTCTTATCTCAACCAAACTATAAACATTAGACTTTCATGATTCATCCCATACATCACATTATCATTATCACATCTCTACAATAACTCATATCATACATATACTATCTCACATATAAAGACACTTGACTCTCTACTTCCAGAAGACTTGTACATTGAGTTAGACTTAGAAGCTAGCACCTACCAGATGACCCTTCCAACTGTGAATCTACATAGTCCCAAATGAACATAACCTCATCTGATAGCGTAAATTCATATAGTTGTCCTGACCAGCTCTTTCAAATTGTGAGTTTTAATTAAATGGATCTCCTTCAACTAATACTCTTCATCTATGTGATTATAAGGTAATAATAGAGTTAGGATACCCCATTCTCGACAAATCCTTCAACAATGCATGTCCTAACAATATCAACACGGATATCTTCTTTCCTAAAGATACTATGTCTCGATTACCATTCTATATCATTCACAACAGCTCATTCAATCCATAAAAAAAAAGCCATACAAGGATACATCTCACATCAAGACATTACTTATTTACTAAGCATTCAAACGTCTACTACTTGTACAAGTTCAATTATAAAATCAGTCATTCCATCAAACTGTACAAAATTTTATTGTTACTGTTAGAGAACATTTCAAATTAAAACCACATCTCGTTTCACAATTAAGTACTCTAACATAGTGTACTATAGCAGAATTTTAAGACTAACTTTTTTTACCTGTGTAGAGTAGAGACCCTCAAAGTAGTTTCAAAAACCTATATCACAGACAACTTAACCTGCACAAAGAGCTTTTGATCAATGATCAAACTACACTATTAGGACAATGAACCAATAAAGACTCATTATGATACCTCAGAGGACACAGAAAAAAATACTCCTACGAAGAATGAAATTGACCTAAAAGAATGAGTCTAAAGAAGATGAACAAAAAGTAAACTTACTCTATTCAAGAATTTGATTGGATATTCTTACTCGAAACCAAGAATCTAAGGGTGATCTCCGACTAATAAAGAAGGAAGTCGGAGTTTTAGTGAGAATAAAGAGAAGATGAGGAGGATCGTTTCTAATAGAGATGATGGTTTTTATAAAAAACGAAACATGAATATTGATTCTGCTATTTATATAAACTTTTCTTTTTAAAAAAAAAAAAATAGGTGACATCTTATTTATAACTTCTAATAGGTTTATATTCTAAAGCTATTTTCTAGGGTATTTTATTAATTGTTTTAAAAGAGACTACTTTAATATATTAAAATATTTTTATTAAAAATATATTTTTGAAAAATTTATTAACGAATATCTTTTGTACCAAGTAACTTATACATATGAATTATTTATATATGAATTATTTTCATACAAATTATTTATATATGGATTTATATACGAATATACAAATTTCTTTATAATTAAAAGCGATTTCCTTCACATTAACTACATATAAAAAAATTTCATATGTAACACATCCGTAGGTAATCCACGGATTTCGTACATATAATGATGTTTCTGTAAGTAAACATATTCATATGTCATTTGGTCATGAGTAATGTACTTAGTCATTATTTACATATTATTCCGTATATAACGTTACTCACGAAAAAATTTATGTTAATGTAACTACATCTCATTTACATATGAATTTTTTTCTATATGTAATTTGTCAATAATGTCTAGTTTGTGACAAATTTGAGACTTTTCCTACGAATTTATTCCATCAGAAATATTGTTTTTTTTTTGTCTAGTGACACCACACACTGATGTATTACAATTCAGTGAAGTAAAATGAATGAAAACATATCACATGGAGTGATAGATATCTAAAAGGATTACAACACAAAACCTATAGCATGATCAAAAACCTTGAATGATCTTGAATATCTCTTTTCAATTCTTTGTAGGGTGAAATACGTCAAGAACTATCTTCAAAAGGTTGTGAAATTCCTTGTTTAAAAATATCAAAAAGTATATATGTATGTGGTAATAAAAGAGTTCTTTTCTTAAGGAAATCTTAGAGTTATTGATGGAAATAATCAATTATCATTGGTCATTATCAATTATTATGTTCTTCGTGTAACCAGAAACTATTTTTGTCTCTTTATAATCAATTATTTTCAAACATAATCAATTATTTATGAATGTAAAGCTTTCGAAATTGTTTAACATCATCGATTATTACTTGAAATAATAGATACAATAATCGATTATGTACGAAACATGTGAAAACCAATTTCAATCAGGATAATTAACATATTTTCTTTAAGACATTTTAAACAAAACCTTTGATGAATTCATGATATTAAGTCTTCTTTTAGTTATTATTTTCCATAAGCATCTAAAACACGTTGCGTATGTTTCGTCTAATGCATGATTAGAGCAAATTCAGAAGATTTATACGGGATAATAATAATTGTCAATTATTATTTTTTAATATTTCATTTCCATTTTCAATTATTAAATTATTATTATTTAACTTTTTATATTTATTAATTTAAGATATACCAAAAAAAACTTAAAGGAAAATTGTTTTATCATATTTCCTTATTTTATACATTAGTATAAAAGACTTTCTTATTTCATATATAAGATAATGTGATCTAATTTGACTTAAAATGTATATTATCTTAAACAAACATCCTTAAGAGAGAATATTTAGATGTTGTCTAAGATTTGATTATTTTTTTAAATGAAAATCTATATTACACTGCATTGTCATTGCCAAATGAAATTCCTACCCTACGAGAGGATTCATCATTGTTGACTATGTCATGCTCATCATGCACCTTGCATACTGGAGCATCATCTACCAATGTCACATCATGTTGTTGAACAATCAATATAGATGACAATACCTCATGTTCTGATGAAGATAAGACATCTCCAATAGGACCTAACTCAGCATGTTCTGGTTTCCTTTCTGCCAATTTAGCCACCATATTCGATGGGAATCGACCTTTTCCAACAATTATGAGATCATAATCTCCACTTTTTCCTATTACTAATACATCTTCCACAACATCCTCGCTAAACTTCTCAATGTATTCAACCATGTCATTCAACTTGTTTTGAAACTCTTTAATTGCCTCCTCATCCAACTCCTGTAATTGATTAAATAAAGTAATATAATATCAAGAGCCTAAAATATTATTTATGTTTGCATTCATCCAATTGTACCTTCAAAGCACAAAATAGATAAGCAACATTTATATATTGAAAATATGTAAGTTATGCTCAACAAAGTTGCATACATGATAAGAGGCATAAGTTTGTCCATAAATTAACAAAGAAGACAAATGTTAATTAAGTATTTGTTCTCAAATTTTCACATATCAATGCTACAATATAATTAAGACGTGAAAAGGATAAATGAATTTACATGTATTTCAATCCATTTGTATTGTTAGTGACATAATGTGGTCATGTAGGAGAAAAATGCAATTTTTATGAAGAACCTACCTTAATAGATTGAGAAATTTATTAAGTATATATCCACACACAAAATGTCTTTTTTTATGTCCAATATAAAAACAAAAATGTTAGTCAAGAATATTTGGAATCTAAATGTATAACTTGAGTCTACTATGTAAGTTGTAAGTGTTTTAGAGTGTTACCTTTTCTTTCTGGCGATTCATTCTAGCAGTGGAAAAGCTGTAACTTTCGTCGTTGCTTTTACCAGGTGAGAAGCTTAACACAATGTTGTTCTCATCCAACCCATCATTTTCAATAAACCTTACAACACTTAGTTTAACTGTTGGGTGTTCAACCATCTTCTTCCCCAACTCTAGAGCTTCACGATCATCAGGGCCACCGAAAAAGATGATGCACACTCGTTGGGAAACAATGGAATTTGGGGTTGGAGTTCGAGGCAAAATACCATATCCACGATCCACAAGCACGACCACTGAGCAAGGTGCATTCTTAAGTACCTTTTGGTTCACAAGTCTCCATTCGTGGCCTGCATTTTCTACCACTTGATATTTCTCGTTGTCCCCATTCACTTCTGTCCTCCAGTGTTTATGGAAGGGCAAAATAATCATGGTCAGCATTTTCTCCTCTGCCACATGGCAGATGTCCTCATGCATGGTGGAGAGAGAAGAGATAGTGGTTGTGGATCGAACCATGACTCGGCCTAGTTGACTATAGGCTTGAAAGGCTCCTGCAAGTCGGTCATGCCATTGACCACGATGGGAGCGGTTGAAGAAAGGGAAACCATTTCTACGAGCACGATGAACCATGATGATAGAGGATGAGCGCTCTGTGAGCTCAACAAGGTGCATCATGAACAACTTTATAAAGGACTTTTTTGTGCTTCGAGTTGATTCAATCAAATTTATGATAGAAGAGATATTGTCTGGCCCATGGAGACAAGCTAAAACTCTGAACTTCTCAACCATTTCAACCCTAGACTTCGAAGAACTGTCACCTAGCTTCCGCGGGACTTTCATTGAGCTAACTCGAGCTGGTTTATAGATAGTCATCACTATTGGTGTTGTGATGAAGGTAGTGAATAGAGCCATAAGAACTAAAATTGCAAATATTTCAGCATTTAAAACCTGAAAATTAAAACCATTTATCAAAATTAAACCACATCTTTTTCAAAGTGCTTACCCTATAAATCAAAATCAAGTAGGAACTCAAAATTATTTTACAATTCATATCACTATTCTAGTTACAAAATATAGTTTATTGTATAATTAAGGGGGTAAAGTTTAAAGGAGAAAGGAAAAAGATTAAAAAAATGTTTTAGCTAAAGAAATTCGAATAATTCTTAAAGTAGAATATTCAATATTTTTTCATTTTTAAAGTTTCTTATGTATAATTGACTATTAAGTTATAATTAAGTTTTTAGATTGCGATTAATCATCCTTACTTGCTATTGTGTTAACTTGTTACTACTCTTAAAACAATCTCTTCTGGATAAGTTCATGTTGTTATTTCATTTTCATTCTATGACTAGCATTTAATGATAAAAAAGGATTTACTTGATTAAAGGAAAAATTTTGAAAAAAAATCAAGGAGAGAGACCTCATATTCTCACATAATTACTCTTTTGTAGCTAATTATGCGTTTTTTTAATGATCTTTGACTAAAAATTATTAATTATCTCCACCAATATATCTTCAATAAGTGAAAACAATGTTAGCCAAGTCATAAATATGTCTAATATATAGTTTCCTAATTTTAAAGATAGACAAAAGGATTACTAGTCAGGTTGACTATATATAAATCACTATACAACTCTATAATAATAAAGTAAATATACCTAAAAAGAAAAAGACTATTAATGAAGTTGTCAAGATGTCTACTTGTTGATATAGCCTAGTCTTAGGAAAAAATAACTATTAATTTGGTTAACCATATTTACTGTAAGTAAAAATTAAGCATAGTGAGGGATATTGTTTAGAATAAAACAGATAAATAAATAAGGTGACCATGTATCAAATTTGGTGTGAACGAATAAAAATTTACTGTAGCAAAATGATGACAAAATGGAGACCTAATATGGATACAATCATGATGAAAGTCTGTAACTTCAAATAGATATTAATCAAAGCATTCAATATGTAGTGTCCTATATGTCTAATTTATTTAGAAATTATATTGGATTGATTGTCTTTTTCCTTATTTGAGTTGTGTATTGCATTTCTTTATTTACAATACCACTTTCACATTCCTTGATAAGATGTTATGACTCCCATAACTTTACACCTACTCTTACCAGAGAAGTAAATAGTAAAACATTAATAGACTGTGCTAACTGACTTTAGCATCCTAACTTAGCACCGAATCTTGTCTACTTTTTGAAAGGTAGGATTGGCAATGCTATATTTGTTTTTATCAAAATCAGATATAAATCAGATGGAAGAGAAAGAACAGGTTTGACGATGCAGTAGGACAGAAAACTAAAATGAAGTTCTTCGTTGTGCCCAAGGAACTGTAAGGTCATAATATGTCACGAAATTTATAGATACCATATTCTTTTGGGCCCACGGGGGAATCAAGAAAGTCTTTGTTCACAAGATTATCGTTTCAGGAATCACGAAAAAAAGTTTAAACGTAAATGACATGCCATTTGGACCAGTCAGAATTTTTATCTAACTTCCCATCTTATACCACTTGGACTTGGCTACTCAACCACAACTGTGCAACAAAGCTGTGACGAGAGCAATAAAATACATTTCGAGTTTGAAGGTAATGATGTTTTGAAATGGGGTGATGAGACACGAACACCCCATCTTCTAATCAACACCAATAAATAATATTTTTATTTTAAAATGTAAAATAATTCGAGATGAATTCATTAGAGAAGGAAAGATATTATTTTTTATTAGGTGTTAAAAGAGTGTGGGAAAATTGAAAAGTGTTTCCTTTGAAATATTTTACTCAAGTTCGTCTACTTTTCCTAACCTATCTTCTAACCCATAAAATCCACCATGTCAAAGTCAAACAAATAGCTTGTACGCCGAGGGGGTGACTGTTCAAAAGAAGGAATTTGATATAACCATAAGGTATCCGTAGGTCTATTTCATCCGCAACTAATCTTCTTTATATTACACTTAAATAATATTTAGTCATGATTCTATGAATAAACCAAAGATTCACCCTTGGTTCTCAATTAAAAGACAAGTGTTGCAAGGCAATTATATTCATTCTGCCACGTGGTCTTTAATCAGCAGCCTACGGTTGACATAGACAAAGTTTTTTGATGTTGAAAGATTTACATTATCTGTATATAGGTCGTGTTTAAAAGCATATAATTTATAAGGAATATAGGAACCTTCAACTAGAGTGAAAGATCTCTCCTAAAGTGACAAATTTTAAATTGTGATTGAAAGATGTGTGTATATTTAATACGTGAACATGTGTATGGAGCAAGATTAGTGTATGTGAACATGAGTATATGTAAAAAAAGTAAGAAAAGAAAGAAAGTGACCTTTTTCTCCCTTCCAATGTTGAGTACGATGAGCTCAACGAGGCCTTTGGTGTTCATGAGAACGCCAAGTGTGAGAGATTCTCTGGCGGGGATCATGCAGAACATGGCGACAGCAAAGGTGCCAATAATTTTCCCAGCACAGGCGGTGGCTATGACGAGAACCAGAAGCCCCCACGCGGAAGCGCCACGTATGGTAGTTACGTCGGTTTTCAACCCGCTAGAGGCAAAGTAGAGTGGCAGCAATAAACCTAAAACGAAATCCTCGATCCTTTCTGTTAGCTTCTTCGCGAAGTTTCCCTCCTTTGGAATCGTTAACCCGAATACGAAGGCTCCGAATATGGAGTGAATCCCGATCAGGTCCGTCACAAACCCCGACACCAACACTCCCGCCAGCGTCAAACAAACATAAACCTCGTCAGTGGCGTCGTTTTCGCCCCTCCTTGCCACAACCTCCATCGCCGGCCGGACAGCCACCATCATCACAACCACGAACGCCACCCCCGAGAGGAGAACCCACACCGATACCAGAGGACTCTTCTGGGACCCGTCGCCGTCGCCCGCCAAAGCCACTGCCAGCGCCAGTAGGATCCACGCGACCACGTCGTTGAACGCCGCCGCCGCCATCGCGATCTGCCCCAAGCGCGTGGTGAGGAGCTTCAGCTCCGCGAGGATGCGCGCCAGTACCGGGAATGCGGTTATGGAAAGCGCGACGCCCATGAAGACGACAAACTGCGCGAAGCCGGGCTCGTCTGCGCCTTCCACTGTTTTGCGAAGGATGACGGCGACGCCGATGCCGCAGACGAAAGGAAGAGAGATCCCCACGGCGGCGATGCTGAAGGCTCTTCGGCCGCTCCGGCGAATGGAATGGAGATCAAGCTCCAAACCTACGAGGAATAGGAAAAAGAGAAGACCTATGCTTGCTACAGATTCCAGTGTTGGCGTGCTCCATGAAGGGAACATACGATGCAAATAACTTTTGTTTCTTCCCAGTGCCGATGGCCCCAGCAAAACTCCACCCTTCACAGATTAACACTAATATTAAAACTAATCCCATCCACAAAACAAAGCATAATTGAGAACAAACTCTTTCAAGCGTTGTAGAACTAGATTTAGCGTTTCTGCGTAAGTTCTTTAAAATTAAATAATATTAATTGGAATGAGTGGAACATACCAGAATCTCAGCAATGACTTTGGGTTGTCGAAGGGGTTTGAGAAGTAAAGCGAGGGAGCGAGTAACGATGAGGACTAACGTGATTTGAACTATGAGGAGTGGGAAGGCAAAGTCTAAAGGATTATCACCTTGCCACACTCCACTGGAGGATGTTTTGATGGATGTTATGTTAACCGGCATGGTTAATGGCCGTGAAGTTTCTAGCTTTACACTATTCTTGAAAGCTAGTTATGCATTGAGAGCTTTGTGTTGCTATGAGAAGGCTTTGCATGTGTGCATTTATAGAAGAGGAGCAAGGTGACAGGTTCTGTTCGGTTTGGATTAAACCTCTTAAGTCCTAGGTAGGTACGTCACTCTCTCTCTCTGATTCTTCCCTAGTTGTTTTTCCTGCGTGGCAATAATTGAAAAATCAATGTGTTTAGATTCACATTTTGAATTTTAAATTTACATTTCAGATGATTTGACGCGACACATAACTAAACTTATACTATTGCAAATAAATGGTTTTTATTAATAATGTCTCTCAAGTTATAAACATTATCTTATGTCGTTCTTAAAAAAAAAAAAAAAAAAAAAAAAAAAAAAAAAAGGAAAAAAAAAAAAAATAATTTTTTTTAAAATATTTTTTTAATTTAAAAAAATTTTTATATTAT
>Ga0099824_1008371_pt1 | contig 13248 bp, 7 predicted proteins | sample SiratrowhiteBW_FD_76837 | JGI IMG/M metagenome (GOLD analysis project Ga0099824, IMG submission 76837) | Root nodule microbial communities of legume samples collected from California, USA - Siratro white BW | ecosystem: Host-associated > Plants > Roots > Nodule | place: USA: California... | reverse complement strand
TACTTTTTATGGTTTACAGAAAAAAAAAAAAAAAAAAAAAAAAAAAAATATTTTTAAATTTATTGGTGGGGGGGGAGTTAAAAAAAAAAATTTTTTTTTAGAAATAAAGAAAAAAAAAAAAAATTATTATAAAAAATGTCTCCACATATTTCTTCTTCAAAAGAATCTTATTTTTTATTTTTTATGGTTTAAAAAAAAAAAAAAAAAAAAAAATAGACAGAAGAACTCATCAAATCAATGGAAGTGAGAGAACTCTCTTTTCAACTTTTGTTTGGGGTAGTGTGTGAAAAAAAAAACATTTTTACAATAAAATAGAATAGATATAAAGATATAAGGTGAGAAAATTTGTTAAGTTAGGTGTTGTTATTTATAAAGTAGCTAGGATGAGATCTTCATCTCCTGGTCTATAAAATGATTCATTATTTAAAAATGTTTATTTTTTGACATCTTATAATTTTATACTGTGCCCCTTACCTTTTCTTTTTATGGTTAACTGTACAAGAGAAAGAGAAAAGGTATCTGGGTCAGTTAGAGAACTGATCATTTTTCCCATTTTTTCAATAAAAAGGGAAAGATTCATGTGAAATAAAATTGCTATGAGTTAATTTGTTTTATTTAACTTATTTTAATAGAAAACAAAACCCACATTAAAAATTCTTTTTTTTTTCAACTGCGATGAACTTTATTTTAATCTCCCACTTCGTTAATAGAGTGTAAACATACATTTCAAGTTTTATGCCATAAAGTGCTCTTATTATTTAACCAGGATAAATTATCCTCCTTTTTTATTTTTCTTTTTAGTAATCAATCTACCAACAGCGAAGTTCTTCTAAACACAAATGAAGGGTTTAATATTAAAAAATGACTTATTTTATACGATACGTCATGATTATAAAGAAATACATAATGTATTTAGTGAGGAAACTGAAACAATTTGTTAATTTTATTGAGAAAAAAAATTAGTTAAAGTAACATAAATAAGTTTAATGAGTAGCTTGGTGGTAGCATTTATTGGTCAACAGGATTAATATTGATGATCTGCATGTGGTACATTGAATAATGGAGATGCTTTCTGCATTGAAAGCATGCAGAAAGAGTTGTTTCCCTTATTGGTTACTAGTTGTGGCTCAAAACCAGACCCAAAAGCTAGCCTCCATGCATGAGTTTAGCAAATTCTCAACTGCAATGTTGCTCATTTACTAGTCCCTTTCGTGTCTATAGTTCATGCCAGAATAGAACAAGGGAGAATGATAAACCATTGTGCTTTTACCATCTTATAATGGCATTCTTATGAAACCCACAACTTTTCTGCTTTCAACATTTAATATGGCTTCATTAATTAATCACCTGTGTAGAAATCACCCATTAATAAAGTTTTCATTCTTTCTACAATCATATTTTTAGTCTAAGTATTCATCAACTTTCTACATAACCACCATTTTTATGGAAAAATTAAAGAATTAGTGGAATATAAATATATGAATAATCAAAATATTCTTTTTTGAAAATTTTTAATTCTTTTTCTTACCCATAATAATTATCTTCACTCCATCTTCATCCCATACCAAAGGGTAATGGTACTTGTTTTACAATCATATTTGTTTTTCAGGCACAGAATTAAAATTCCAAAATGTTGAAAAAAAAGAAAAAGCTAAATGCAGTTTCACTCTAACTAACAATATTTTGTTTTAAGTATTGAATGTTATTCTGCTTTGAATTTACTCCTAACTCCTTGTCTGATGGTTATCTGTGACAGACAAGACTTCCACCCAACATAGAAAACAATCTTTTCAGGAGCATGATGATGAAGTGGGTGATGTTGGTTTTCACTCTTGCTTAAAACCCATTGGAAAAGAATCTGATTCCCAGTCCAGTTGCAGTAATTTCTCCCTAAAAAGGTCAGCTTAACTTTACTTTTGAAATAAACAATACAATAACTTTATACCATTTTTCAATCACAGATCAACATGTGTACTAATAAAAATGATAACTTTATACTTATTATTTAGAAAGTATACTAGAAAAGATGAATGATTGGTCAAGAATATGTATATATAACTTTTACCCTACATATCTATTGTTAAAACTCTGGGGTTGAAATAATGTGAAACTTTTCAAGGGACTAAAAAGTGGTACAATGTGCAAAGTAACAAAACAAAAGTGATTGGTCTTTGCTTCATCTCTGACTTTTCTGAGGCAACTTTTACTTTTAAGCAAGAAAAGAAAAGAAAAATTCTCAATTAATTAATTAACGTTTGGATTCTCCTCAGAGCTAGAATCGAGAAGACAAGTTTCCTCTCAGGATTCCCACAATGCAGCCAAAGAATATGTGAAGCAGTCCCAAATCCATACACTACTTTTTATGATTACCTGCAGAGCATGGCTGAGCAGAGGGGAATAAAGAAGATTTGTGCTGCTGGTTCAATATTGCAGACTCAACCCCTTTTTTCCACAACCTTTCTTCCCATGCTCCCAAGCCAAGAATCAGATTTGCTCAAGGTACTCTTCTTATAGAGACAATCTATCTATCTTTTTGTACTTCATTTGTCCTCCTGCAACATTTATTATTGGGGTTCAAGTGGAGTGTGACATTGGTTATGGGCTTTATTTCACTGTCATCTGATATGGCCCATCAAAATTTCTCAGTCATAGGACCCCCTTACCCTACAAACAAAAAATGAAAATGACTCTTTCTCCCTTGTCAAAAATATAAATGGTTCATTTTTGTTTAGTTTCTTCATATTAGTAGATAATCATCTTCAACTATTCCTTACTAAATGCTCTTCTGCTTCATCCAACCTTGTCAGTAGCCTCATATAACTTAGCAAAATTTACTTGCATGGCTCCTTTAATACTCACCCCCCCCATGTGCTTTGTTCCCTGAAAATTGCTCCCTTTGTGCATGGTTTATGTATATAACCATAAAATGTTAAGTCCCTTTTGTTATAAAGTCCACGTGAATAACTTTTTGCAAAATGAAAAAAAAAAAAAAAATGGCATTGTCACTTTCTGATGTGTGTTGTGTTCCTTTTTCACAATGTTTGACAGGTTGCACACTTAAATGGTAAACAGCCTTTGCATGAAGTTGAGAAGACTTGTAGGGTACAAGCAGAGGATGAAGACATGGGAGGTTGTGAGTTGTCACTGTCCATCTCATTGCCACAACCTCATCCTTCTTCTCAGAAAAGTAATGCTTCTTCAGTCAGTGAGATCAGTGAGGCCTTTTCATTATGCCCTAAGTTTAACAACAACAACATCAACAACATGGGCTGTTCTAGTTCTTCTAATGTTCCAAACACAGTTAATGTGGACCTATCTTTGGCCATTTGAATGTCACCTACATTTCACAAATCAATAGTGGTTTTAAGGAACATAATTTTACCTTGGTTTTAGTTATTCTAGAAGAGTTAAATCCACTGTTAACATACCAGCAAAATTGCTGCTACTATCTGTTGGAAGGGTGGTGTGTCATGAGTGTGACTGTTTGGTAAAATGCTAGAATTTAATTTCATTATTGTGACACTTGTTTTAATGTAAAATTATAGTCGAGATTAATTTAGGTTCACATTTTGATTTTTATAACAAATTAAAATTAATTTTACCTAATTTTGAAATGAAGGTATGCTGAACTTATATCAGCTCCAACCCATGTTAATATCTAATTGCTACACTAGCTCAATTAGTCATTCGATATTATTCGAATTACATTAGTTCTGTTCTTCAAAGATATGTCAGATAAAAATAGCATTTTTATTTTTTAATATTTGAAAGGTTTACTAAATATAGCACAATATGTTTGTATTTTGTTGCTTATCGCTATGTTGTCGGCAGAAGCACCGCCATTTCAGAAGTTTTACGACCTTTTTATCAATATTTTAAATGGTTTGATTGCTTTATTCTGAATTCATTGAGTTTGAATGGTTTCTTTTAATAACATTGTGGCTTAGAAAGGAGATAAAAAGAAAAAGTGCTGATAGTTGTTGATTTGGTATTTGGGTTGACTCTTATTGCACTTGTTTGTTATATGATCATTGGTTATATTATCCTTTGAGAAAACATGATTGAATCAAGAGCCATTTCTTAGGTGGGTATTAGAGGACTAATACAACATATAATAATGTAATTTTATTAAAAAGAAGAAAATTACATTATCTTTCTTTTTATAAGACTTATGTTTGTAGTTAACTTACGGAAATGGGTTAGAAAATTTATTTACAAACCTTATATGTTGAATCATCTCAAGATTTATGTAAAAACCAAACATTTCTATCTTTTCTGTTTGATACATTTTCATTCCAAAAAATATTATTCAATAATATAAGTATTTCATATCAAACTCATAACATATCTTTTCCGTTTCAATACATTTTCATCTCAAAAATATCTTTTTAATAGTCCAAGTCCTTCATATGAAATTTGTATGAAAAATTTCTTGTACTTCATCCCATCACTAACGTCAAAAGACTAAACTACACTTTATCTTCATAATTCAATGACTTTTAAAAAATATTTTTTCGAAACATAATTTAAGTTTCAAAAAATATTTTTTAAACATAATTTATGTTTTGAAAAACATTTTTTAAAATATAAATTTTACATTTTAGAATATATGTTCCAATTGAGTGTCTTAGTCTTTATAGGTAGATTTCTATCATATTTGCTCTCTTTGTTTTTAAAAGTTGTGAAATTTTATTTTGATTCAATTTAGATTTAATTTAGAATTGATTTGGATTGGATTTTGATGAAGAATTAGATTAGGTTTGTGTTTAGTGTTGTTAAAAAGTTGATTTATGACAGTTTAGAACGAACGATGACGATTTATCGTAGTTGAAGGCTTGAATCGAGTTACAGATTTGTCATTTTCTTTTCATTCCGAAAAAGTGATTATGAAAATCTTTTGAAAAGTCTTTCCTAAAACACAGTACAACACTTTCAGAATACAAAAAAACAATTTTAGAAAGTCTTTTCCAAAATGCATTTTCTTATTTCCAGAACATTCTTTCCGAAATGCAATTACCAACCTCCATTAACTTCGAGAAAATCCCTTCCGGAATATATTTTTTTGACTTTCAAAAAAGTCTATTTCGAAATACATTCTACATACCCCAAATTCAGTTAAGGGTATAATTGGGATTTTAAAAATTTGATGGAATGCAGAAAGTAATTGACATTTTTGGATTCACAATTTGTTAGAGCCTATTACTAATATATCATCTACATAAAGATCATAAAATCATTCTTAACAAACCTGGTGGGTGATTACTTTAGACTATACAAAAATTTAGTCAACTTGCAATTTTTGTAAGTTTTATTGTTCTTTAAAGTCTTCTAATTGAAACATATAAATCTATTATTTAAATTTTCCATGAAGAATAGTAATTTTTTCATCTATTTACTTAATATGTAAATCAAATATAACACATCTGGTTTGATTGTGGTCAATCTTACAGTGAACGTCTTCTTTCTAAGCAAATCATGTTATTATCAATATAACATTATTTCATTTCCACCTCATTTGATCTTAAAAGACCATCTTTAACCAATAATTTTTTTTTGACTTTTTGGAAATTATGTCTTATTTTTATAAATAACGTCCAATTTTTTTTCATTACTTCCATCCATATAGAAGTACTTGAACAAGTAATACAAATAATTTAAATTAAATAATATTTCTTTTACACTGATATTGATTCGAAAATAGTGTTTCTATTTTTTTTGTTGAAATTAAAAAAAATAAAAACATTGTAATAATTTAAATATAAATTGAGTTAAAACTTATTTATTTATTTTATTTTATTGCAAAAGAAACTGACTTGTTTAGTTAATGTAAATTAAAACTCTTATAATTTAATTAAAAAGGTTTTTTTCAGTATACTTGTTTAATATTTATTTCTTTTCATTTGTCATACTTTAATCCGTCTTCTAGGTCATTTACTTTAAAGAATAATAAAAAAAAAGTTGATACTAGTTACACCCCTCTTTACCAAGACACTTTTTTTTTCTTCTCATCATTATGTATTTCTTTCTTCACTTTTATAACATACACCCTTAACATCACTTTCTTCTCAATTAGTCAATGACACAGATTTCTCATATACTCTCTCTTTCCTTATGCACTATGTTTTCAATTGATGTGTTCTTCTAACCTTTTAAATATCAAAACTTAATAAAAACAGACAGATTATGAAAAAATTAAAAAAAACAGAAAAAGAAGAAAGAAACACAGATGAAAAGGAGAATTGGAGAAGGAATAAAAAGAATCAGAAGGAACAAGAAAATCAACCCACCTCCCTTCAAGACTCTTCTCACTATTTGCATTGCTTCTTGGTATAATGAAGAGACGCCCTTCAGGATTTATTGGGTGCATTTAGAGAAACTTGTGAAAAAACTTGCTTATTAACTTATTAAAAAAAATAATAAAAGTATTAAAAGTGGGTTTGATTCGTTTTCTTTTTACCCACCATTTTTTACTATTTAACACCAATGTGAACTTTTCTTTTACTCACTTTCAAAATAGGTTGGGTTCAAAACTGGCCCACTTTTTTTATAATTATTTATTACTTTTTCTTTCTTTCACATTGTCACTGAATACAAATATGGGCTGACACTTTTTTAGCCATCTAAATTAGAAAGTTCTTTCTGCACCCAATCATTTACTTCATATTCTTATTATTTTAGAAAGTTATTTCTGCATCCCATTATTTACTTCCTACTCTTATTATTTTAGAAAGTTCTTTCTCCACTCCATCATTCACTTCCTACACTTATTATCATAGGAAAAGATAAAAGTGTTCTTCTTCAACATAAAAAACCACTTTAAAAAAAAAAAACTTATTATGAAATGTAAGAATACACTTTCAGAAAGTCTTTTCCAGAATATAAATAAATATTTTCAGAATGTTCTTTTGGAATATAATTATCACTCCTGTTGGCTTTTGAAAAATATGTTTTGAAATGTTTTCTTCTTTACTTTCAAAATGTATTTCTTGACTTTCTGAAAGCCTTTCTCAAAAGACATCCTACCCCCCTCCTCCCAAATAACTTCCAGAATACTTATTTCAAAAAAAATTTCCGGAACCTAATTTCTGAAAATCTATCATGCATCTCAATGCAAAAAAAGTCTAAAACTTACTCACAGCCTTCTCTTATCTCTAAAACAAAAAGTGCCACTATCTACTCTCACTACCGTCATAGAAGCCTCCACCACCAACAAATCAACTACAATGCACCACTTCTTTCATATAAAACTGTAAAAGATACAATTGAAAATTTCAAAAGTTTATTGGATGCAAAACTAATTACCCTACATTGTGTTTTATTTACACACATTGTTTTGCACACACTTTTCATGCATGTATCATGAGTGCGACCCTAAAACCCTGAGTCTGAAAAATTTTAGAAATAGAGGGATTCAGTCATATTGGGCAAGATGTACCTTCCCCACGTATAACTGACTCTCGAACCTGTCTCTGTTTCATGAACCATTCTTTTTTCTTTCTTGGTTTTCCATGATAAATTATGGTGACAACTCCTTTTTTCCTATTTTTATAAAAAAAATTAAAAAGAAATTCGGATCGTCATCTACCGTCGTTGACAAAGGTCGCGACAATGTTGCTCAAATTTTTTATTTCTACTCAAGTGTGAGTCTAAGTCTCACATTGAGTAAATAACTTGCAAAGGACATTTTGTTTTTTTCAATCCCACGTACAAGAGTAAATAACTAGCAAAGAATATTTTTTTTCAATCCCTATAACCTACTTTGAACTATTACCTCACTTGGCTCATAATTCTCTAGCTATTCATTTCCTTTTAAAACATGTCCTACCACATATTTGAAAAATTATGATCCAAATGTCCAATGTGACTACCACGCAGGTGTTTTACGACATTCCACTAAAAAATGTTGGGATTTGAAGCATACATTGCAAGACTTGATAGATGAATGTCTGTCAAGTTTCGAAGAAGGGCCATCATGGAAGTACATCAATTAATGTCATTGGAAGAAGTGTCAATTGACTCGTATGTAAGATTGAAGATGCTAAAATCCCTATCAAAACTATATTTTCAAAATTGTGCAGGGTCAAGATAATTGAGGGACAGGTCTTTGAAGCAAAAATGTGTAATCTTCACCTAAGATCCACACACTTAATTGAAGGTATAGTGAATTTAAGCTAATTATTTTGAAAAGCCTAATATATTCAAACTTGGTCAAATTAGTAAATAATTGGAAAGAAGGAAGTACACTAATGACCCAATCTGAAGAAAAATAAAGATATAGTAGTTTAGAAGTTGTTGGTAATTCATTTAACTAGAAATACATTTTTGTTAATATTGCTAACTTTCAAGCTCTCATTGTCCAAATTTCATCTCTCTCTTTTTTTTTTACTAGAAAGTTAGTAAGGCAATATCATGAAAATATGAAGTATAATCAATGGTATGAGAGAACAAATGTTTAAGAATTCTCATGCAGAAGGAGTTTTGTGTTACGAAATATTTTGGGAGTAAGTGGAACGACACGAAGTGGTATAATATATACCTTGAGGAATCATGCAAGGAAAACATAATAAAGAACCAAAGGGTAATGGACAAAGAAAAATCATGAGAGAAGAGTTCTATAGGAGTAAAAAGTCTATATATATGATATTCGGTTCCTATTTTTTGTTGTAATATATTGTGATACTTTTTGCAACTAAGATCACAATTAAATAACGAAAATCATTATTAAAACTACAAAAGAGTCGTCACTATAATTTATATTGAAAAAATTAAGAAAAAAAATTAAGGAAAATAATGACTTTTGAAATCAAGTTTAGGTAGGAGTTTATTACAAATAAGAATGTATTAGCATCCTAAGTCATAAGTTACCTTCAATTAAACGTGTAAAATTAATATAAAAATTTAAAATATTTGTTTTACTCGTTGATACATATGAACTAAACTATTTATTAATTATTTGATCTTTAGAAATAAAAGTTATTTATTTGGGTTCAATAGTTACCTTCAATTAAATATCAAAAATTAAATATGTAAAATTAATGTAAAAGTTTAAAATATTTGTTTTACCCCTTAATACATATGAACTAAACTATTTATTAATTATTTGATCTTTAAAAATAAAAAATATTTATTTGGGTCTAATAGTTACTTTCAATGTGTAAACTTAATGTAAAATTTTAAAATATTTGTTTTACCCCTTAATATATATGAACTAAACTATTTAATAATTATTTGATCTTTAGAAAAAAATATTTATTTAAGTCCAATAGTTACTTTCAATTAAATGTGTAAAATTAATGTAAAAATTTTAAAATATTTGTTTTACCCCTTGATACATATGAACTAAACTATTTATTAATTATTTGATCTTTAGAAATAAAAAAAAAAATTCTGGGTTCAATAGTTACCTTTTAAATGTGTAAAATTGATGTAAAAATTTTAAAATATTTGTATTACTCCTTGATAAATATGAACTAAACTATTTATTAATTATTTGATCTTTAGAAATAAAAAATATTTATTTGGGTCCAATAGTTACTTTCAATGTGTAAACTTAATGTAAAATTTTAAAATATTTGTTTTACCCCTTAATACATATGAACTAAACTATTTATTAATTATTTCATCTTTAGAAATAAAAAATATTTATTTAGGTCCAATAGTTACTTTCAATTAAATGTATAAAATTAATGTAAAAATTTTAAAATATTTGTTTTACCCCTTGATACATATGAACTAAACTATTTATTAATTATTTGATCTTTAGAAATAAAAACAAAAATCTGGGTTAAAATATTTGTATTACTCCTTGATAAATATGAACTAAACTATTTATTAATTATTTGATCTTTATAAATAAAAAATATTTATTTGGGTCCAATAGTTACTTTCAATTAAATGTGTAAAATTAGTGTAAAATTTTTAAAATATTTGTTTTATCTCTCGATACATATGAACTAAACTATTTATTAATTATTTGATATTTAGAAATAAAAAATATTTATCTGGGTTCAATAGTTACCTTTTAAATGTGTAAAATTAATGTAAAAATTTTAAAATATTTGTTTTACTCCTTGATACATAAGAACTAAACTATTTATTAATTATTTGATCTTTAGAAATAAAAAATATTTATTTGGGTTCAATAGTTACTGTATAAAATTTTAAAATATTTGTTTTATCCCTTGATACATATGAACAAAACTATTTATTAATTATTTGATTTTTAGAAATAAAAAATATTTATTTGGGCCCAATAGTTACTTTCAATGTGTAAAATTAATGTAAAATTTTAAAATATTTGTTTTACCCCTTGATACATATGAACTAAATTATTTATTAATTATTTGATCTTTAGAAATAAAACATATTTATTTAGGTTCAATAGTTACTTTCAATTAAATGTGTAAAATTAATGTAAAAATTTTAAAATATTTGTTTCAGCCCTTGATACATATGAACTAAACTATTTATTAATTATTTGATCTTTAGAAATAAAAAATATTTATCTGGGTTCAATAGTTACCTTTTAAATGTGTAAAATTAATGTAAAAATTTTAAAATATTTGTTTTACTCCTTAATACATGTAAACTAAACTATTTATTAATTATTTGATCTTTAGAAATAAAAACTATTTATTTGGCTCCAATAGTTTGATACAAACACATTGGGCGGCAAAGGAAGGAGACACGTGGCAAGGAATTTGGTTAAAAAGCAAAAAGATTGAAAGAATAGGCATGTGATGCACTGTAAGTTTTTTCCTCTAATTCCTCCATTCTCTGGAATCTTCTATTTCGTTTTGTTACTTATTAAACTTCCGGTATTGCATTCTGCAGATGAGATTGGGTCTTTGGTGATACTGATTGGGCGTTGCTCTTTCTTGTTGGGCATATACTGTAGGATTATACTGATAATTTCTCTGTTAGATACACAGGAAGAACCATTCTGTTATTGAATTTCTGCAGAATTTTGGAAATACCTATACTGATATATTTTCAATATACCCAGCGTATATCAATTGGTGCTTTCATTGACGCAATGGCGGATAATACACGTATGCAGACTATGCAATTCGCCATTAATAAGCTTACGGAGCAATATGATGGGTTCCATGAACAACTTGCAGCTATTACGCAAGCTTTAACTTCGCTCTAGGTCCATATTACTCAAAATACAGACCCACCCCTTTTGCCGCTCCGAGACAGTTGCGGGTGGAATTTCCTCACTTCTCTGGTAGTGAAGACATCCTACAATGGATTTATCGTGCTGAACGTTTTTTTCGCATTTATGAAATCCCAGAAAATCAAAGAATGGACATCGTTGCAGTGAGTTTAGACGGCAGAGCCTTAGCTTGGTTCCAGATTTGGGAAAAATTAAGCCAGTACATGATTGGCTTACCTTATCTACTGCATTGCAGATTCAATTTGGCCCGTCCCAATTTGAGAACCCTCGTGAAGAGCTTCTCAAATTGAAGCAGTTAACTTTTGTTACAGATTATTTTGGCGTTTTTAACAACTTGGCTGCTCGCATGTATGGCATGAATGATGCGCTATTATTGGACTGTTTTATTGGAGGATTACATCCTGAGCTTCACTGAGAGGTAAAATCACGATCTCCTATTTCTCTAATGCAAGTTGTTTCCTTAGCTCGCTTATTTGAAGAGAAGTTTCATCCTTAGTCACCACGATGACGCTCCACCTCGACCTCTTCCAACATCATTGTTCAAAAAAATCCAATTCCACCTAATTCCAAACCACCTCACCAGGTAGCCACAAACATAGACACCAAGCCACCCTTACTGCCTACACCTTCAAAAATTCTTCCACTGAGCAAGTTATCTCCAGCTGAGATTCAATTTAGGCGTGAGCATCGTCTTTGTTTCATATGTGATGAGAAATTTAGTCCTGGTCATAAATGCTCTGCCAAACATTATTTTCTTATTCAATCAATGGAAGAAGTTTTGGATGATATGGACAACCCTAACACTAGTTCTATGAAACCTACTGTTGATTCTTCTGATCAATGTCAGATAACAGAATCGCTTCACTTGTCTTACAATGCTTTAACAGGCATTCCAACTCGACGATCAATTCGTTTCTCTAGACGAGTCCATGGCCGTGATATACGAATTCTGATAGATGGAGGCAGTTCATATAATTTTATCCACCCTGCTTTAGTCAAACGACTAGTTGTTCCTTTCTAAAAAGTCTCTGATTTCCAGGTTCAGGTTGGTAGTGGAGAACTACTGCAATGTGAAGGCGAAGTTCGAAACATGCCTGTCACGATTCAGCAACACAACTTATATGTCAATGCTTTTGTGCTTCCTATTGCTAGTGAGGAATTCGTTTTGGGCGACATTTGGTTGGAGACTCTGGACACCACTTAGTCAATTATAACCAGAAATTTATTACCTTAATGTCTAATGACAAAATTGGTAACTTTACAAGGAGACACCACTCCTATGATCGAACAATCACAGTTTCATCAATTTAAACGCATGCACTCACTCAAGCCATTTTAGCATTGTATACCTTACAAATGCAACCACATACTGCACCTGTTTTTCCTCCTTCACAGCTCATTACTTCTTTAGCACCTGACTTGGCATTTGTGCTGCAAACTTATCAGGATGTTTTTCAAACACCACAGGATTTGCCTCCACCTCGTGATCAGGACCATGTTATTACTCTCCTTCCCCATACTGCTCCTATCAAAGTGCGTCCTTATAGGTATCCTCATAGCCAAAAAGCTGAGATTGAAAAACGGGTGGCTGCTATGTTGGCTGAGGGTGTTATACAGCCTAGTACAGCCATTTTTCCTCACCTGTGTTACTCGTAAAGAAAAAGGATGGTACTTGGAGATTTTGCAATGATTATAGAGCCTTGAATGCTACAATCGTTAAGGATTCTTTTCCCATACCAACTGTTATTGGATGAATTACGAGGTGCAAAATTCTTTTCCAAACTGGATTTGTGCTCGGGCTACCATCAAATTCGAGTTCAGTAGGCTGATTGCTTCAAAACAGCTTTTAGAACTCATCAAGGCTTATATGAATGGAGAGTAATGCCTTTTGGCTTAACTAACGCACCTGCTACCTTTCAAAGTTTGATGAATTCCATTTTTGCTCCAGTTTTAAGAAAATTTGTGCTGGTTTTCTTTGATGACATACTCATCTATAGCTCTGATTGGCCCTCTCATTTACAACATTTGCAGCATGTTTTATCCATTCTTCGTCAACATACCTTGTTTGC
>Ga0099824_1008370_pt1 | contig 13248 bp, 11 predicted proteins | sample SiratrowhiteBW_FD_76837 | JGI IMG/M metagenome (GOLD analysis project Ga0099824, IMG submission 76837) | Root nodule microbial communities of legume samples collected from California, USA - Siratro white BW | ecosystem: Host-associated > Plants > Roots > Nodule | place: USA: California... | reverse complement strand
TTAAAAAAATAGTTTTACTTTTTTCAAATTCCTCCGAATTCATCACCACCATTAGTAAATATCTTTAATGTTTTGAGTATAGAGAGTAGGTATAAATAAATTTTCACCTTTAGTCTCTTAAACTTTTTTATGTTTGATAACTGCTATTATTCTCATTTTATAAGTTTTAGGTTAAATTGGAAATCTATTTTCTTAACACTTTCTATTTTGTATAAAGAAAAAAATGAAAAATACTTACATTTCAATTCCTAAATGAATTTTGTTAATAATAAATTGATTCTTATATAGAGATAATATAAAAACAATATTCACTTATTGGATCGTTATATGTGGTAACCTAATTTCATGTATAAGATGTTTTTTTAAAAAAAGAAATAGTTAGCTTTAAAAAAGGGAGTTTGAATAGATCTTTGAAAAAAAACTTTGAACCTTGACGAGGATCATCTAAAGGGTTTGGAGTACGTTCACACATATTCATAAGAGCTTTTAAAAAGGATGACCGAGAGTAGACGACATAGGCAATAGAAAAATAGTGAACACTTTGTTTATACTCATTCACCTCGATTTTTGCTACATTTAACTCTCCTTACAACCTGTAAAGGATTCCATCACAATAGATTGCAAGCATTTCTCTTTGACATTTTTAACTTATCTAAGTACATAAAGTCACTCCTAACTATTACCTAATCTCCCACTGGGATTAAGTAATGAGTACACAAGGCCTCTCAAAACTAAATACCTAAAACCTCTTCGAATATACAACAATAAAGTTGTTTTACAAGGTAAAGAATATCTTACTTGAGAGGATATTACAAAAGAACACTCCTTACTTATAAAGTCTTAACTTCACATTAATGAAAGTCTTACAAATAAAACTTACTTTATACTTCTATTAGACACAACAATAAGGATACTTAGAAACATTGAAACTTTCTTTACATTCAAGTTTACATAAAACATGTGTGTTTTGTTAGTTGTATTTACACACAAAAACTTCTTTTTATAAAAGTCCTAAATCAAATTGTTGAAGCTTTTATGTCGTAACTTGTCCTTGTGTGAATGTTTTTTAATAATATGTTTGACCTTAAGTTGAAATCTTTAATTGTTCCACTCAAAGTGTTGTAAAAAGGACCTTTTTCTCTACTATTTATTTCCTCTTTTGACAACACCATGTCGAGTATATAAACTATGATGATTAGTGAACTATATAAGAATCATTCTTGATATATGTTATTGGTCAACTTGTTCCTTTTAGATGCTCTATCATCATTAGGATGTGTTTGTTTTGTGTTGAGCATTTGTAGTTTTCATCTAAGGTATTTGTCTAACTTCTTATTTTAAGACTACAACAAATATCTTTTAAGCTTATGTATGCATTTTGCTTGGAGACTTCGCATGTTAATAATATGCATTTAATTCTTTGCCTAATATTCTTTTATGCTTTTTCAACATAGCGTCTTGTGATGAGTTACTCTTCATCTAACACCTGCCTAACACTCACAAAAATCTTTAGACATACAAAACCTCCTGTTTATTGTTATGGTGAATATTTTTGACATGACATTTAATTAAAGAAACAAATCTTATAATAAAATCTTGTTTCTATCTTAACATGTTTCCCAATTCATGAATCTGTTAATAGTTTCATAATGGTAAAAACTATTTTGTTGATAAGTTTCATATATATAAAGGTTATTTTGTCATAGTAGTAAATAGTTGAATTTGTATAAATTTGTTTTTATCAAGAATGGGATGTAAATAAAAATTTCTTGATTTTTTTAAGTTAAACAATTTTTTTATAAAGACAAGAATAAAACTTTCATTTAAATGGTCTTGGTCTAACTCACTCTTTTTCCAATGGAGTCAACTTGATATATGAAATTTTAAAAAACTAAGTGAAAATTTTTTAAACGCAATAAAAGATACTACGACTCGATATTAACTATGTTTACAAATTTTAATAAAAAGTGTTTTGAAAATAGTATATTGCTAACACTCTTAAAGTAATTATGTTATTTTAACAAGTGCGTTGAATTTGGAAGTTTATTATGAGTTCCATGTTATTGTTGTTTGATGGTTTAGGCATCACTTTTGCATTCTAGGCTTAAGTGAGTCAAATTAGATATCAAATTAAAACTGAGTATTAGTCGTAATCTACGGTTTCATTTGCATTAAAGATTTATATAAGGAACAATTGAATTTTTCTTTCTATTTTACTTTCAATACTTTTTCTTTTTAATTTATTTGAAATTTGTTCTCTTCCATCTTTATTGCAAGTTTTTTTTTTTTTTTTAAATTAGGACTTATATTTATAAAATCTTGTTCGGATTTGATTGATTAAATATCTCTCTGGTATTTATTTTTACGAGTTTTGTTACTACTTGCTAAGTATTTGTTGTAATTACTAAGTAATACATGTGACATGATATATTAACATCATTAATAATTTATAGAAAACAAATTGATCGATATTAACTAAGATACAATTCAAATTTTATTTTAACTTTATAAATTTTCTTGGATATTTATAAAATACAATTCCATTCTTACTTAAATATGTAAGTTTTGTTTATTTTGTGCTCATTTTTGTAAGGAATTTAGATTGAGTTTAAGAGGGAGTAAATTGAATTATTTAGGATTTTAATAAAAACAAGTGTTAAGAATAAAATTCTTCAGTTAAAACAACATACTACAGTTTTGGTGAACAAATAACAGAAAAACAATGAATCACAATTTCTAAATTGTCAAATAAAATTTTTATAAGATTATCTTGACAAAATTCAATTGATTTAATTTGTGCAACAATAAATTTCATATATTATTGAGAATAGTTTATAGTTTGAGATTTGAGTTCAGACTCTATTCAAGCGCCTCCTCTTTTAGAGCCAATTGCACCTTCAATTGGTGTCAAAGCCTATAGGAAAATGTTAAACAACATTTATGAATCAATTGTTTGAATAGTGGACGAAATTAAACCAACATCTACAAAAATATTAAGACTATGTTAAGTATAGTCATTTTCTATAGCCAAGTGAAGTGAGGTATATCTTCAAGAATTGTTCTTATGAGGAAATGAAGTAAGACGATAAGGTTGTGTGAACTTTTTGAGTATTAGACGAAAAAAAAATATGTAACACAATTATAAAGTTAAAAATCTCAAAAAATATCACGCTACCTTCCACAAACTTTATAGGACAAAATTAAATAAGACAAAGATCTTATAAACAATATAATCTCTAAATTTTATTTATATTCTTATATAAATATTTAATTGGATGTCACATGAAGCAAGTCAAGAGCTCACTTAAGAGCAAAAACGACATTTTTACTTAAAATTTAGATCTTTTTTATGCAACTAAAACCGAGTCTGTTAGAGGTACAAGATATGGTCTAGTCATTGTTGATGATTAAATACCAAGGAAAACATTGGAAATTTTTATTCCAAAAGTGATGAAGGAATTTTACTTGAATATTCTGAAACATCTAAAGCTTATAGAGTTTATAATTCTAGAACTTTGGTAGTTGAAAAAGCTATTCATGTAAGATTTAACGATTAGATACCCAATAAGAACTTATCAGAGCAAGAAGATATGCCTATATTTAACTTGTAGGAATTAAAGAATAGTCTACCCAAGGTAGAGAGTGAATATTGGGTATTGGACGATTAAGAGAATTCATTAGATGATCAAGAGTAGGCACCGGATGATGAACACGGGTAGCGGAAAAATTTGTTGTAAAGATAGAGAACCAATAGGGAGACACTCAACTTTAAAGAAGAATCATTCGATAGACGTAATCATTCGAGATCCCAACAATGGTGTTTCAATGAGATCCAAAGTAAGAGATCAAGTGGCTATGCTCTCTCAAATGGAATCCAAAAGTGTAAATGAAGCTCCCATGAAAGGGGAGCTAGATCAATTTTAGAAAAATGAAGTTTGGACACTTGTAGAACCACCATATGGAAAGGCTATTATAGGAGCAAAGTGGGTGTTTAGAAAAAAACTAGACAAACAAGGTAAGGTTGTGTGAAACAAGGTCAGAATTGTTGCTAAAGGTTACTTACAACAGAAAGGTTTTAATTATAATGAAACTTACTCTCCAATAACTAGATTAGATGTTATTCAACTTCTGTTGTCTTTTGCTGCAATTAGTTGAATGAAGCTATATCAAATGGATGTTAAAATTGCTTTTCTGAATGAATTCATTAAAGAAGAAGTTTATGTAAAATAACTACCAGGTTTTGGAAACACCAAAATGCCAAATCACATTTTTAAGATTAACAAAGCTTTGTATGGTTTGAAGCAAACTCTTAGAGCTTGGTATGAACGTCTGAACAACTTGTTACTTGAAAATAATTTTAAAAGAGATACTACTTTGTTTCGTATAGATCCTTTAAGTAATTTTATCTTAATACAAGTCTATGTAGACAATATAATATATAGTGCTATAGATGATATTTTGTGTAAAGATTTTCCTTATGTAAACTGAATTGAAATAGGTATGATGGGTGTGCTAAAATTCTTCTTAGAGCTTTAGATAAAACAAACAAATGATGAAGTCTTTGTACATCAAACAAACTATGTTAATGAACTTTTAAGGAAATTAAGACTAGATGAAGCCAAAATAATGTGTACCCCAATGCATCCCTCAACATCTCTAATCTAAGAAAAAGAATTTAAACTAGTAGATATCATTAAGTATAGTCAGGTGATCAGGTCATTATTGTATTTAACTGTATCAAGACCTGATATCATGTTTAGTGTTTGCTTATGTGCTCAAAATAAGACCTAAAAGAAGTGTGTCTAACTTCACTCGAGATAATTTTTAGATATCTTAAGGGTACTACTAATCTTTGTCTTTGATACAAAGCTAGAGGAAAGTTTAGCCTTTAGGGTTACCATGGTGCTAACTATGTTGGAGACAAGGTGGAAAGGAAGAGCACAAGTGTAGGTTGTCAGTTTGTAGGAGGTAATTTGATCTCTTTGACTATTAAGAAACAAGTAACGATTGTCTTGTCGATAATATAAGCTATATATGTTTGAACTTCACATTGTTGCTGACAACAACTACGAATTAAGAATCAAGTTGAGGATTACAACATCCATAAGACAAACATTCCAATTATGTGTGACAATAGTGTTGTAATAAGTTTGTCCAAAATTCCAATTTTTCACTCATGAGTGAAACATATTGAAATAAAATACCACTTCATAAGAGACTATGTTCAAAACAAAATAATTTTTCTGCAATTTATTCCTATGGAGGATCAACTCCCAGATATCTTCATAAAAGTACTTTGGTAGAAGAGAGATTTTCAAAATTGAGAGATCTTTTAGGCATGAGCTATATCAAAGAATCAATATGTGTATTCACAACGCTTAGGAGAAATAAGAAATAAGACTGATGGACAACCCCACATATATTCATAAAAAATCATGAATCATAACTAGGAAGATTTTGAATTCTTGAAATATTTTTCATAAATATTTAATTGATTGGAACTTTTTTAATTCTTGATTGATTGATATATTCTTTTGTGATAAATTGATTAAATTATTGACATTTGTTTACATGAATATTTGATTTCATAGAAAATTCCTTAGAATATTTGAGTGTTGATTGAATATCTTGATAAAATCTTTGATTTTCCTGAAAAAGTTGACTTTTTCGAATAAATGTGAGTTGTTGTTTTCCCTCTTCCATATTACTTGTTTTAATTTGAATCAATCCTTGGAGTATAACATTCAACTTGAATCCTAACCATCCATCAACCTTCCCTCTATCATAAAAGTCTTAAGAGAAACACCCCTTGAAAATATAAATTATTCGATTCAAATTCCTTCATGTGCCTCTTTCCCTGCCAACCAAGAAAACTCAGAAGAACTTTCCATTCTCTAAATGGAAAATACAAGCCAAATTTTCCAAATATATTTTTCTTAGAAGAAATGCTAGACTAGAGGCTCTACAAGCTGGTGCCAAGAGAGCTTTAGATGCATTATTGAAAGACATAGTAAGAAATGCTAGACTAGAGGCTCTACAAGCTGGTGCCAAGAGAGCTTTAGATACATCATTGAAAGACACAGTGGAAGAATGAGCAGAACATATTGAAAAAGAATAACAACAATACACCTCCTAGTGAGGACAAGGTGTTGAAGAAAACATAGGAGATGATAAGCAAAGTATTATTGCTAGAGCGCTGTCAAACAAGATAAGAATAGAGTAGATGATTTTCTGCACATGTAACACCTGAAAGCTCGTTGTACTAGGAGGATTTATAACCTTGCCCTTAGTTTCTACTAGCATAATAACAAGTCCTTAAATGATATTTTATTTCAAAACAATCCTACCCAACTACCTAGGTCTCTGCAGTAGTGATGATTTCGTTCACTAACTCGTTTTGCTAATGAAAAAAATGTTAACACCAAGGGTTGCTAAGTGATTTGATGAAGTCAACATGGATCAAAGCTTGTTAAGTGGATTGCTTGAAGCCATCATGGATCTTGATGAGAGTTTTGGTCGAAAACTTAGGTTGTGTGTGTGAGTGACTTTTGGTTTAAAACCATGAGTTGCATGATATATCACTTAAAGAAAACTCCATAAATTCACTTTTTTTTAATAAATAATTGGAACTAAGTGAGATTTAATAACCTTTGGAATTGTGTTCTTGTAATTCAAATTGCGTTGGGTTTGTAGTTTGGATTGGTGTAGTAGGGTTCTGCACTATTTCTTGGCTTCTGTGGAGTGTAGAGGTGGTGTACTATTGTGTGTAATGGGTTTCTTGCTTTGAGCAAGTGTAATTGACATTGATTGGATTGATCTTGGTGATCTTTTTAGTGAAATTCTTTGCTTGTTGACAAAGAGACTGGACGTAGGCCTTGAGGAAGGGTGAACCAGTATAAATCTTGGTGTTATTGAGCTCTCTTTATTTCTTTCTTGATTCACGATTCTTCTATGTTGTATAGTGTGAAATCTATCAAATTTTTAATTAACTGATTTTGGGTTTCAATTAATTATTTTGACTGCTGTTGTTGTTTTGTGTCATCTGCAATTAGATGTTTTGCCGGATTAATTCATTGAATCTTGTTCTTGGTTGTTGCTTGCATTTTTCAACTAATTGTATTTCTATTCAACTAATTGATATTTTGAACATTGTTCCATTTGAGAAATTTCAATTTATTGAGTTTCGCTTTCAACTAATTGTTTTCTGATTTTGGAAAAATCTTAAAAAATCACATTCCCAATTTGGATTAATTTATTATTTGGAACAATTTCTTATAATTAGTTGAGTTTTTGTTCAATTAATTTTCTTTTGAATTAAATTAATTGAATTTGTCTTGTTTAGCACTGAATGGTTTTCAATTGATTGTTTTTGTTGATCAATTTATTGTTTCTGGACTATGCATTATTGTTTACTCTATTTAGTTGATTGCTTTTGCGTTTCAATAATTGTTATTTGCTTATGGCTCAAATATATTCATACATTAAACATAATTAATTCTAATTTAATAAGCGTGTGAAAATAGATTACTAGTGATAATAATATTTCTAGTATAAAGAAGAAAATGTCTAAAGGATATCAAATCAAATGTTTCCTATTGAGACTACAATGGGAGAATTATGAGGATAAATTATACGATTTAATTGAATGATCAAGAATAGATATTACAAGCTTTCCACATTCATATTTTTACAAGAGAAGAAATGGAAAGAAGAATGAGACTTATAGAGAACAAGACTAATATATCTCATCTCAATGTTCAGAATTATTACATATATGGAGAGATTTCAAATTGATTGAAAATCCAAAAAGCGCATTGAATAAGAAGATTTTCAATAATGCAGAAGATTCCATTTACAGAAAGCTTCAGCGGTCATCTTCCAAATGGTTATATAAAGACCTTGAAGATGAGGAGCAAATATATGAAAAAGTGAACAACCACGAAAGAGTTTATAAAGCCAAAAAAAGAATTTCATTGTTTATATCTCCTATTTGAGAGCAATCAGAAAAAGGGTGATAGTACATGTTTAATTCGCACTTTTTTAAACTAATTGCATATTTTAAGTAGTTTTTTATTTTTATTCTATAGCTTTTAATAGAAATTTGTATTTTTTGTGGCATTTAGGTATTTTAGTAAAACTAGGTTAGTTTTTCTATTTTAAATAAATTTTTTAGTAGATTCCTAACCCAGGCTTTTGTTGATTTTTTCAGGTTCAAAATAAAACAATGTAACAAGAAGAAAAGAAAAAGAAAAATGGATTTTGCTGGAAGCAGATAGTGCTAGACATATTGGGCACTACATGATAAAACACAATAGCATTTTTGTCAAAGAAATTTTGAGAAATTAGAAAGACAATTTTAGAATTATGCAAATTACCTTAGGAACAAGACAAACAAAGCATGATCTCGCTATACATGAGCACTTTTAGGATTTACAATTTCATTTTTTGACCTATGGATTTTCATTTTTATCTCTCAAATCAATATAGGGGTTTCAACATAGTGTAAATTTGGGGTTTAATTTCTTCTTCTTTTTATGGGTGCCTCTTCCATTTTCGTTCTTGATTCTTCTTCGCTTCATGTTTTATTTCTTCTTCGTTTTTTTTCTATATTCTTCATTTTCTTACCTGCATTTATGTTCTAATGTTTTCTTTTAATTTCTGTATTTGAAATTTTCGTTTGGAAGTAATACATTTCTTTATGGGTTACTCAATTTTTATTTGTGTTTGGTAAAGTTTAGTGTTCATCAATCGTGAATTACATGTTCACATGGGTTGAAAAAGTAGTTAAACATGTTTCAGAGATAGCTTTACTGTAGTTACATGGTTTTCAATTTTCAGTTTGTTCTTTAGTTTCTAGTTGAATCATGATTGTTGATTCAAGAAATTTTTTTCTATGGGTTTTCTTTATTACGATTTTATTTTCTTTGTTCTCTATTCTCAACTACTTTCTTTTCGTTTCCTTTGTTTTTATGCTTATTGTAGATTGTGTTATTTACCCATTTTTAATTTAGCAGTTTGCATTTATGATTGCATTTCAGTTTTACAATTTAGCTTTCATTTTACATTGGTTATCTTGTTCATTTCAGTTTTTTTTCTTCTTTAGTGCTCTTGTTTAGAATTCTGTTTTGGAAATGTTGTTTTAGTTTTAATACTACCAATTCTTTATTTTCTAATTTGCGATGGCAAGAAAACCTTTCAATGGAATCAACGAATTTTTGTTTTCTTAGATTCAACCTAGGTTTGTCCTTTACTACATTAGGAAAATCTTTGTTTTATTTTGAAAACTGAGACTAAATGGTTCATCAATGTACAAACCATTGTAAATCTTTTATTGTGTGAAGGATACCCTATTAGCTTTATTTGTTCTATCTGTTGAGAATGTATAGTATTGAGAAGTCTTAATTTTTGGGTGAGATTAAGATTGATATACTTGGAGAGATGTTTAATACTCGTTACTGGAGAGGTACAAAATACTTATTCCCATAGAGGTGTCAAAACTCATTTTTAGTGAAAGCTCTTAAGTTTTTTTTATCTACTTCTCTCTCTCATACTCTATTTTTACATTCCTTGAATTGTTTATATTTCCTGATTTGGGTTCAGAATTCACTCAACACCCCTTCTTGAACCAATTGCACCTTGCACCAATTGCACTTTGTTTGGATTAGGAAGTGAATTTGAGAGAGTGAATTTAAGATGAAAGTGTATAGAAAGTTGGACTTTTTAGATTAAGGGAAAGATAGTGAGATTTTAGTAGAAATGTATAAAAATTTATGGGTGGTGTGATGTGTGTAATTGATAAAATAATTTTTTTAGTAGATAAAATTGTAGTTAAAATTAATTTAAAATTAAATATAATTAATTTGTTGAGTGTGATTAATGAATTCTTTTTTTTTTCAATTAATAAAATTATAAGATTATCAATTATTTTAAAATAAAAATAAAAATAAAAATTAAATTATTATTTTAAATAATGATATTATCACTTTATATATTTATTTTGATTATTCATGTAATTTTTTTATTTTTATTATTTTATTCAATTTTATTATTTTTATTATTATAATTATTATTTATGATTTTATTATTATTTTTAGTTTTCTATATTAATATCAATAATATATTACTTTTACAATTATCTTATTTGTATTATCTTGTTATAAATTTATTATTAATATTTTGATTATCATTATTTTACAATTTTAATAAATTTATGATTACTTTAGTAATAATTATTATTATTATGGTATATTATATAATGAATTGTATTTATTTTATTATAATATAAATGTAAATATTAATAAATTGGTTATATTAAATTAATTATATAAAAATATAATTATAATTTGATTATTATTATTTTATAAATTTATTATTAATTTTTATTTTTATTAATACTTTATTATTATTTATAATTTAGTTAGTATTATTTTAATAATAATATTTATATTTTATTATTATTAGTACACTATATTATATAATTAATTATATTTATCTTATGATAATAATAGGATAAATATAAACAAATTAATAATGATAATGAATTATATAAAAATATATTATTATTGTAATCCATTTTGAAAACTTTATTCTCATATCTTGTTATGGTTGCGAAGAAACATAAGAGTCAAATTCTTGTCTCGATTTTTGTATTTAATTAAGATTTTATTTTTCGATTGGTCAGCTTTTCTTGCATTTTGTCGCATTGAAATCATCTACGCAAATTCATCGCTTAAAACAAATATACACTTAGAGTGTTTAAGTTTGGCTTTCTTAGAGTGTAATTGAGAATAAATCCATTATTTTAAATAAGAGTTACCCAATCAAGATTAATTAGATCTTAATTGAGATTATTGGTTAAAGTTATATTTTAAGCATAGTCTCTTACTTTTCTTTTTTTAATTATTTACAAAGATTCTATGGGTTCCAAATCTAATCAAATCTTTTGAAAAGATATTCTTCAAATTTTCTACAAAGGCGATCCTCTACAATTCTTACTTGATTTATTGTTTTAGATCCAATTTTTACGAGCTGGATTGTGTGAAAGTTAAAGGCACATATCTGGAACATAATTTGGAAACAAAATATTTGAAAGAAATTGAGAAAACGAAAATCTACAACTTTAATAGAATGAATATATTTACAAAATTAATCTTTGGCACATAAAAAAATATTTGATAATTGCAAAAATAATATCTAAAGAAAAGGAGATTATAAATAGAGGTTGGAGAAGGCATGAAGAGGACACTTTGTTGCATAACATAAATGCTAGTTTTATTGTCTTTTGTAATTCGTACGCTTTCCTCATCATGGAAGACTAAACTCCTTTGGGTTGATTCTCTTGTGATTTCACTATGAATTTTGAGGTTTCTGTTTAATAAAGAGTTTTGTTCTGTACATTTTATGTAATAATAGTTGTGCTATATTGTTGATCTTTTTGAAATCTATGTTTTTGGAAAAGCATTTCTTTTTGAACGCTTGTTGAGAATTCGATTGTTTTTCTTAATTATAGTTCTTCGTTAATTTGCTTAGTCTTAATCAATTGCTTGTACGCTTAGTCAAGAGATAAAAAAATATACATCTCATTACGCTTGGAAACGAGGTGAGATATTAAATATATTAGTAGACACTTGTTTTGCTGATAAGATGCTCTTGAATTTCATTGATGTTTGTTTGATTGAGTCTATGTCTATGAAGAGAATTAGAGGATAATAATCTTAAGAAAATCAAAGAAGAATTTTTTGTGAAAGAACTTGAGAGTCAACCTATTTTCTTTATTATTTTTAAATCATCTATTTTAATTTATTGCAAACAATCCTTAAACTCTTTTTTTTAATTTACTGTTATTACTAACTTTCTTTACTGTAGATAAATTTTGAACATTGATTGACTGAATTTACTATTGAATTCGTTGAGAGGCGACTTGGGGTTAACTTTCCCTTATGTGTACTATTATCTCTTTGGTGTTAGATGGTCTAACACTGTGTTAGGCAGTGAACATTGGAATTCTTCTAATTTGTTCGTGAAACAAAAGAGATCAAGTTGCAACTTCTTTTCCTTTGAGACTCTTTAACCAACTAGGTTCTTTTTCTTTTTTGGTTTTTTGTTTGACTTCTCTTACACTAGGTTTGGTTAGCTTCTTTAACAAATCTTCTAATCAAATAGATAGAAGTATCATTTGTTATATTTTCTTTTTGCAATTGAAATACATGAGATTAGATTATTTCTTGTAAAATTAAATATATTTAGATTTTGGTAGTCTTAACTTAAGTTCTTATTCTATAAAGTTTAGAGTCTTTACATGGTGCATTTTGAACTATTCTTTTCCTTTTGTTTTATTTTTTTTTTTATGTTTTTCATGTTATGTTTTTACTTCCTTGTTGTCTTAGTTGAGAACTCCTTAATAGTTTTTAGTCCAACTATTTAACTAAAGTTATTGTACAAATCAATAGATTCTTTAAGTCTTAAGAAAGATTTGGTGAGTCCCTTGTAAGACCAATAATTAGGTACGACTTTCATGTTTTGCATTTCGTATCAATTTGTAGTGCTAAATCAAAGTTAATAGTTATTAGTTTTCATGAGAAGAAGTAAATTAGTTTACGGTACCTTTCTATAAGAATAACCATTTGTTCATGTAGTGAGTTTGTGTCCAACAAAAAGAAATCAAAGTTAATAGTTATTAGTTTTCATGAGAAGAAGTAAATTAGTTTACGGTACCTTTCTATAAGAATAACCATTTGTTCATGTAGTGAGTTTGTGTCCAACAAAAAGAAAGAAAAAGGTAAGGGAGTGTTGAGAAACTCACGCTATAAACACAGGAATGAACAAAAATGAACGAAGATGAAGAAAATAGAGAACACAATATTTAACGAGGTTCTACAATTTGTCTATGTCCTCGGAAGCGTTTGAGCGGCTGTGTTTTGTTATTAGAGAGATCAATCACTAGGGTTACAATTACAGATGATTATATAAATAATCATAAACAAGTTACAATAACCAAAATACCCCCGCACTCCTGGCTCAGCCCACAAAGCCTATAACTTCCCCTATTGGTATTATGAGTCATGCTTAACAAATCTCCACCTTGGCGAATATACACCCCCTTAGAAGATATACAATCCGAAAGTTTCAAACACATAGTGGGTTGGACTACCATGCTTCTCTAGCAACTATAAACATTCAACAAATTCAAGCAATGCTTGAACTTGTCTGTGGTAACTGGCTTGGTTAACATGTCAGCTGCATTCTCCT
>Ga0099824_1008367_pt1 | contig 13251 bp, 7 predicted proteins | sample SiratrowhiteBW_FD_76837 | JGI IMG/M metagenome (GOLD analysis project Ga0099824, IMG submission 76837) | Root nodule microbial communities of legume samples collected from California, USA - Siratro white BW | ecosystem: Host-associated > Plants > Roots > Nodule | place: USA: California... | reverse complement strand
TATTAAAATAAAAACACACACACAAATACATATGTGCAAAATTTTTTTTATATATAAAAAAAAAAAAAAAAAAAACAAAAAAAAAAAAAAAATTAATTTTTATTAAATAAAAAAAAATATAATATATATATATATATATATATATATATATATATATATATATATATACTAAAAAATTGGTATTTTTTTTATATATTGAAAAAAAATAGTTATAAAAACTTGTTGTGCTTGCACTACAAAATAGAAAACAGGGAAGAATGTTTAGAATGTAAATATTAAAAGGCAATGTGTCCTGACAAAGCCACAAAATTGTAGTAAAATAAAGCATTGAGACAGACAGCATAATGCAGCACGCATTGTGAAAAGCCAATTTCTTTGTCCTGTGACAGTTGGCCTTTCTTTAAGAACATGTTTTCTCACTCTTATCTTCTCAATTAACAATATGTGATTACTTCTTCCACTTCCATCTAAATTATCACTTTGATTTGTTGGATACAAAGTATTAGTCTTTTTAAGTGTTTTTAAGTTTAAGTGAAATATTTAAACTGATTTCTTATTTTATTAAATGATATGTTAAAATGTTGACTTAATTAAATTTTAAGCATTTTATAAATTTATATATTTTTAACTTCAATAAAAGTAAAATTTTATTTGATTGAACGTTCAGAATGTTTTTATTTTATTCGATTCTATAAAAGAATCATTTTTTATTCCTTTGAAATAACTATTTTTAGCTCTTAAAAAAATATGAATTTTAGTGTACGATTTTTGTTCAACATATGAAACACTAGTTGAGTTGAAGAATATATATGTCACTTAAAATGGCCATTTAGTATTTTGTTCAACATATGAAACACTAATTAATATCATACATAGGAGAAATCAAAATAAAAATTTAGTAATTTTACTTAGATTAAAAATATGTTTGAATGATATTGTCATAACTGAGTTGAATGGCTAGTTAAAGTGTAATGAATTGGATTGGTGGAAAACATAATAGTTTTGGAAGAAAAAGGGAGAAGAAGATTAGTGGGGTAGGTGTTTTTGGTTGAATTTGTGAAACATTAAAAGTTAAAGTACATGGTTGAAATTATAGAATTAAAAGGGAAGTAGATAAGGAGGTTGAATTGTTATGGATTAGGGAATAAAGGAGGAAGTTGAGTTCTTTAGTTATGGTCCACACTTTCACAGTTGTACACTTCTCCCACTGGAAAAAGTACTCTCACAATTCAACACCAAGAAAACAAAAAAAATAGTCACATCATAGTAAGATAATTATTTTATACATATAATAATAACTCTTTAAACTAATGGGATGAGTTTAAGGAAACACTTTGATAACTTAATTAATAATACAATTCATAATTAACTTTGAGGTTTGTTATACAATGTATGTGATCCACATTTGTAGTTTTTATAATTATCCAATCATAGGTTGCATGTTTATGACTTGATTGCAGCTTTAGTTTTGTTTAGCCAGCTACAGTTTTGGCTTCTTTAACTTTAATTACTCACACTTAATCCTCAAATTGTTTTAATGTTCATCATTTCAAATCTTCATTTAATAATTGATAAAATTATAATAATGTTGTTATCTATCATTGGTTTCTGTGGATTTACAAATGTAAATAAGACTAATGAGTTTATTTTGTTTTTTCATATTTTTTATTTTTCAACCATTCTGTTAAAGTAAGATAGTTAGCAGGAGAAAATTATATCACAAGTTGACATTTTTTTTATGTTTGAATAGATTAAATAATAATATAGACTCTTTCTGGTAAGTATAAATAATAATAATAATAATAATGATAATAATAAGAATAATAATAATATAATCGTTGAAAGATATTCACTCTTGAAAACACACTACAATTTTATATAGCCGTTACAAGATATTCAAATTACATCATCCTTTTAATCTAAAAAATTAAATATTACATTCTTTATAGTTTATTAAAAAAACAGTAACATTTTCACGATTTCCTATACAAATTTAAGTAGTAAGCAATAATTTCTCTAACTAATCATTTTCAAGAACGCAAATAAAATTTGCATTTCATTTCTAAATACTAAAAATTGGATATAAATTATTCTTGAGTAGCAAAAAGATTGAACAAAAGTTGTTCTTTTGAAGCCTACTTATGATAAGACTAATTTAAATATTTAAATATATTTCAAAGTTGATTAGAACGAATCTCTTTTTTATCCTTTAAATTTAAAATTTAGGTTCATGGTCAGATTAATTCTAAAAAAAAAGTTTTCAATTTTGCACTGTACAAAAGCACAAAGACGTGACAAAAACGTTGAAAAATAAAAAAAAATATAAACAAATCATTGTCCAAACAACTTATAATTCATCAAACACATCACAAAATCTTCAACCGTGTTTAAAATTAAAAAGACTAAAACAATCTTTCCCCATATTATAAAAGTAAAGATATCAAAAAATTGAATTTTTAAAATAAAAAACAGACTTACCACAATTCTAGAAAGAATTTTGTAAAATAGTTTTTTATAAGAATTCAATCATCTATTAAGATAAAGAAGGTATTTTACTCTACCATCACCAAAAGGTCAACATTTTAAATGTCGTATGAAAAAAAAAATGATGTTCATCAGTAATGAAATGGACCAAAACATTTCCCTATTTCCCTTCGCTCTTACTATCTTATCTAAGCGATTTGGTGTTCATCTACTTGCATCCTGAACCAAAACATGATCATTGAAACTGAAACCTAAGCTACACAAACATGTCACCGTTAACATATTACAGCTATAGTACTCAATCATTGCAGGTTACAGTACAACCAAAGTTTGCTGCTCTTCATCTGTAAGTTGCTGCTTTCAGTCTTTCTTCTTGTCTGGTTCGTCCAGCGCAGCCAATCTTTCAACAAGGGGAGGATGAGAATAGTGATAAGCAGAGAACCACGGATCTGTATTCATAGCTGAAAGATTCTCCTCCTGAAAATGCAGCCATAAAAGGAGTTTAGTTCCATGATCAGCAACAAAACTACCTCTTACACATAACAAAGATGAAGAACACAAGTGAAAATTCAAAATACATCCACACAGCAAACAAAAATTTTAAAAACAAAACAAACTTTTTGAAGTTAGAATTAACTTATGCTTATCAGCTTTTGGCCATGTTTAAATAAATTTCTCCGTTAAAGCTTATAAGAGAAGAAAATAAAAAGGAAAAAATAAATTAACTTTTTTCAGAAATTAACATTAGCTTGTGCACAAGTTAAAATTAGTTTTTGAAGAAGTTAATGAGAAAATTTTTACAAATTAATCCATGCATAAGCTAATTTAGTTTATGAAAGAAGCTTAATCGTTTTTCCTAATTTTCTACTTTTATAAATGCTTATGGTCTAAACAGGGTCTCTGCATAAGTTGATTTTTACTTAAAAGAAAAGTTAAATTCGATTTAACAACAAGTACTTACTCAAAAATTTATCCAAGCAAACCCATTTCAAACTAGGAAAATAATAGTAGGCAAGATACAATAAAATGTCACCTGTAGTTTCACAAGACCAGATCGTAATTCGGATGCATATCCAAGATTCTTAGCAAAGGCATCAGCCTGCATAGGATGTTACACATAAACAAAGTCAAAAGAGACAGACAGCAGAAAACATGGGAGATCAAGTCTACGCTCAGTCTCAGTTGGAGTTAAAAAGGGTAGGTGGAAATGACAATATGTAAACAAAATACACATATATTTTCCTCTAATCCATATTCACCACAAAGGAGAGAAGAAAGAAGAAGAAAAGGAAAGTAACCTGAAATTCAAATGATCGGCTGACAAGGTTCAGACCAAAGCTGACCAATTGCTGAAGTGGGATTACAGTATGCTGCAAATAAATCCAGGTCAAAGTATGTTAAGTGCTTTGTAAATAAAATCTTTCATGACGCTATAGAAAGAATAATGGCATGAAGGCTCCAACTTACGACTTCTGCAAACTACATAAACAACACCCCCAGTGGCTTCATTACACCAGTGTTTTAAAGCTACTCAATGGCTGTGATGTAAAGAATTCAAAGGGGCCTCTTATTTTTTACCAGTAGAAGGGGATATCTGAGAGGGTAAAGCTAAATGAGTTTAAAAGTTAGTAACTAAACAAGGTTCCCAAAGCCCAATCTTGGATGCCTCCTATTCTAGCATAACCTTTGGCTATGTAGATTTGTATCATACAACAGATTATGCTCCTTACATGGACATTTTGAGATGATTGAATGGCCAATGCAATGGTAAAAAAACTCTGAATTAAAACAATTGAACATTCAATACAGCTAAAACCCACGGTAGGGATGGACCAGGAACACAGGGCAGGGACTAAAATTATACAAGTCAAGAAAAAAAATATTTAAAAGAAAATAGTGATTCATTTGTCATCTTTTGATCTTCAAATTCAAGGGCTTCTTGCTCCAAGGCCCCAACATCCGAAGCAAATAAACAAATATTCAATTTCAGTTCTCCTTGATACAAAGAAAAGCACAACTTTTATATTACCATGAGATGGTAAGCAAGCCAAAGAGCAAACTTAACGGTTATATTTAAGCCACCCACCACATTGTAGATTGAATTCGTAATTGCTATAAAAGGATGGCTAACGAACAGAAGGCATCATCTCAAATACATATTCCATTTAGCATTAACTATTTTGAATGTTTAAACATTTAGTATATCATGTTAATTGAATATGTACCACACAGATTATCTTAAAGGAAACAAATATTATCCAATCATTGGTGCAAAAAATTGATTGTATGTATGCTGCAGAAAGATGTACATCCAATCAACATCAAGCAAGCAATATTTTAGGTGAAAAGACAACAATTTTGAAATGTACCTGGAATAAGATGAGCCCAATGAGGACTGGTTCCGTATCGAACCCAAAACTTCGAAACAGATCAGTTGAATTCCGCACCAGTGTATATCCTCCAAATTGCAGAAGTGTAAGAATCTGCAACAATATATCAAAGCACTAAACATAAACTCGGAGAAATATCACAATACCTTCTCCATTAAATATTTAATTCTATTTGACATGATGAAAAACACAAGCAAGCAAAGCATTTGATAGAAACAGAGCACAAATAGCAATTTACACTCCCCTTTTACACTTCCATTCCTTCTATTTTAAAAATAGTATCCCCTCCCGCAAAAAATTAACGCATTAAATTTCAATATAATTTAATGTGAATGAGCCTATTACGACATTTTTTTTTTTCTCTTTATGACACCAGCATTATCAGTGGTTAGTTTTGAAGTTCCAGACAAACAGGGCAATCAAAACATCAATTTGCCTAAAATCGATAATAAGAAGCTCAAAAGCTTTAAGCAACACTTCAAATTGCAGAAAGAAAAATATCCCCAACAAGCTCATTTTCATTAAATTGGACCAAATTGAAATATATTTCATCTCTCATTGGAAGGAAGTGTAGTGAAGCATTTAATGCTTGAGAAAGCTTAATTTAAGCATCTATTTGAGAAGGAAAGTTTACTTTACCCTTTAATAAATTTAAGTTTAAGATAATCCAATCAAAGCATGCCTTTGATTTTCTAAAGGTATCGCATAAAAGAGGACGATTTCATTGAATTTACAAGTTTAGAGCAGAGTATTCCGTTGCCATATACATCATTTACAGTTACAACACCAAATGCAACAGTAAGTTCTAAGTGATGTTGTGCTTTATGGTTTCACAAATTGGACCACACAAGCATTCCATTATCATATGTGATTAAAACAGAGCCATGCTCTAGAGGTGTGCGACAAATAGATTGTTTATCACCTCTCCTGTTTTGCCAAGCAGAAGAGGCGTTAGGAAGAAATATTACTAAACTGGCACAAGAAGGAAAGGTGTTGAGAATTACGGGATCAAAATCTAATTTTTGGTACACATGCTCTATATGATGATGATATAATGATCTTCTGTAGATGCATTATGAGGAATCTAACATAACGCATGTGCTTGAACAATATAGTAAGACAGCGGGTTAATACTACTAAGTCTAAGTTCTATCATAGCACTTTTTCAAGGCAGAAAATTAGCAGAATCAGAGATCGTATAGGGTTTCAGCAAGGTTATTCGCCTTTTGTTTAACTTGGCGTACCTATGTTCAAAGGGAAACCTAAGAAGGTTCATTTGATATGCCTATTGTTGAAGAGTTGAAGCTAAGGTTGCCACATGGAAAGGCTCATTGCTGTCATACATGGGGAGAGTCTTTCTTTGTTAAACCAGTTGTTTATAGTATGCTTTTCTATAGTTTTCAAATACATAGATGGCCAAAACTGCTGCTTAGTCTGCTGGAAACCTAGTTTAGGAATTTTATTTCGACTGGTGATATTTTAAAGGTCAATGTAGCCACTGTTGCTTGGGATAAGTTGTGCTCTGAATATCATGAACGTGGTCTGGGGCTGAGATCTATTAGGGCTGTAAATGAAGCACATATGGTTAAGTTATGTTGGGATTCAATTAAAGCATGAAATGGATAGTTTAGCTGCCTATGGTCTTAGAACTTTAATTTTTACTTGGTGGGATGGAGAGCCTCCTTGTATAAACTCTGATTTTTGTAGAGATAGATACGGTTTCCCACAGTACAGACTTTCTTAGTGGGTTTTGGTTAGGCCCTCTCACTTTTGTATTTCTTTTATCTTTTAATTGTATTAAAAATACTGCATATATGATTGGTAAAGGTTGTAGTGCTAAATTGGTTAGAATTACAACATCTATAGTGAAGCAATAGAATTCTTTCTTTTGATTAAAAAAACAGAGGTAATCAAGTATTCAATTTCAGTTCAGTAATGCTATTAAACAAACCTGCATTGTAACGAACGTATACACAGTATGGTTGAGCTTCCAGTGTCCCAACTCATGAGCAATAACAGCAACAATTTCTTCATCATTTTTGCACTGAATAACACCATTTTATAATGTAAGGATCACTCAACCACAATTCCTAAATTGAGAGCTTAATATGGACACTCACCATAAACTACTCAAATATATTAATGCCACTAAAAGTTGAAAGTAAAATCAAATGATTGCAAAGGAGCATTCATTTATGCAGAAAATGCCAACATTAATTTTTCATCACGTGAGCCAGTAAATATGGAGACAGTCAAATAATTTTGGAATCACAACCACTACCTGGAAAAAACCACATGTATATTAAAAAATTTCCCCTTTGTGATACTTAGATAGCTGCATAGTACATAACTCCAACATTTTAAACTTTAAAGAGAAGCAGTACATATAAGAAATATATCAGAAAGTAATAGGCAAGACAGCCATTACAGGCTATATTCATTAAATCAGGGGAAAAAAGCTTCTAGTTAATTGTGGAATAAATTCAGACATCTCAATCAATTTGAACATGGCCTTTAAAATAGGAATTTTACAATGGGAGAGCGAGAATTGCAAAGATTCACTCAAGATTATTTTTTAATGTGCAGCTTGAGAAAACATAGGAGTAAGAATTTTATACAAAGAAAGCTTTTCTAAAAGGCTAAAAGTCGAGCTATAAAACATCCTGAAAGATAAAATAACTTTCTACAGTTATTAGTAATTCCTAACCTGTTGAATTAATGTGTCATAGAGCACAATCCTTTTGTTCTTGAAGAATCCATACATATAGGCCTGCAATATATATTTAGAATTAAATTACTTCAAGCAAATTTACAAACTGAAGATAAAAAACTGTGAAAGATTATTTACTATACTTTATTTTTTATGACATAAGAAATTAAGAAAGGTTATGCAAATTACAAAGTGTGATCACATCCAACTCAAAATTCTACAAAATACAAAAATAAACAGCATCCCTTATAAGCCATCATCATGAGGTTTTCCAAGAAATTATACCCTAAGCAACTCAATATTGAAAAAATCACAAAAACAATAGACTGACATCCAATACAATCCTGTAATTCCATCAACAGACGTATGACAATTTTTGAGCATGCAATAAAAATTCTGAGGACATGACTGCCTTCTGCATACAGTGCTCTGTATTTGTAAGCTATTCCTACTGCTATTCAGCTTTGATTGATCAGCGCCCATATAAAACTCAGTTAAAAGAAATAAATGTACTAGAATACAAAGGCATGATCTCCCATTTCAAATTTGAGCTGCAAGGAAAGGTGCAATGTTCATAACAATGCCATACCAAATATATTAACAAAAATGAGCACAAAACTGGGAAGGCACCTAACTTTCATAAACAAGGTTCAAAAAAGCCAATCATGGAAGCCATTATTCAAGACCCTTTTTCAATATATGGCGACACAAAAAAGTTTGTCATAATAGTTTATCGTGTATTAAAAAAAAATGTGATTGTGATTGTGACTACATATGACGGCTAAAGTATAACCATCCCAAGGGATTAAAAAACAGATAAAAAGACAACTACACTTTTTTTAACATCTAGGCCAAGAAAAGAATAAAAGCAAACAAACAAACAACATAAGAAAATCAAAAGGATTAGCATTTTATAAAAAAAGTCATGATGATTGACAAACTACAAAAAAAATAAAAAATAAAAAATAAAAATAAAAATAAAAAAATTGAATCCTCCGCTTGCATGACACAAGAAAAAATAAGACTTACTGGACCTCAGGCAGGTGTGATGGAAAATATAAATTAAAGTTAACGAATCTATTTGAGATCATAGTACATGTGCATCATCGCAAGAAGGGTATCAATTGGTTTTTGATATTACAGGAGTTCAATATTTCCTTACATTGCTGTGACTTGATCTTGTGGATCCATCAACAACAAACAATTTCCTTAACGGAAAGTTGAGGGAGGAAGCAAGTTTCTCGATTTTCTCCCTGAGTGGACCATCTGGAAGCTAGTAACCAGAATATCATGAGAACAAAGTAAAGATATAAAGTGTGATTTGAAAATGCAAAAAAATTATATTGATCTCCGCTTCAATTTGCACTAGCAACAATTACCCCCAACCCAACTACATTAATGTGTTAATTATGATGAGAGCTTTAACCCAGCATTTATTTGTTTGTGAAAAGCATTAATGGCACTAAACATGCCCGTAATTTCAATTTCTTTGTTCTAGTTTTAGCAAAATTAAAACATAAAACAAAAGACTACTGCGCCCTTCATCTAGGATGCCTCTCCCAAAGTCAACACAGACTGTTCCTTATCAAAGACATGCTCTAAATCAACCCATCTCCCTACCATCACTGCCTGCACCCACCACCATCAGCTTGACCTCTCCCAAATCCTCCATGTCATCCCCCCAATCCCCAACAGAGGAGAGTCCAAGTGTAATTAGCACTAACCTCAGAATAATTCAACGTAACTATCCCAAAATTAAAATGAAAAAACATGGTACATATATACTTCTAAAATATTGTATGATGAGAAATTCTTACAGGAGTGAACTTGTTGAAGAGTGGAGCTATTAGTACTGGATAAAGAGTCATCATCACAATAGAAAGCCCAAATGTAAACGCCCAAAGATAGATGGCTAAGTATGGTCCTCCTTTCTGCAAAAATTAAAATCAATGTATCAATAGAAAACAATGAGTCCATCTATCCATCACAGCAAACGAAACGATAGAAAGAGTATAAAACATAATGTAGTAAATAACACACCCCAAAATATCTCGAAATTAGGAACAACTAGAAAATCCAAAACATCAAGCTAAGTTTTCAAGGAATGATTATTTTGAATAGCAGAAGATTTACCTGTACTATTACAATGATTGCAGACACAATAGGTGGACCAATTATTACAGCAAGGAAAATTCCTTTAACCATGTCCCTAAAGAATAACCACGGTGTTTGCTGTATAAAGATCATATAAATGTAAGGATACAAGCATGTATAAATTTTGCAACAGAAACTTACATAGTCAGGTGTGAAAAATGCCAATGAAAGAATACATAGATGATTTAATTTGAAGGAAGAATATGAACCTTATTAAAACCATGACGGGCCTCAATCACAAAAGTTGAGTACAGAGAAAAAGGCAAATCAGTTATCTGCAGAAAAGGTAAAAGTGCATAATAGATTTTATTAAAATGTAGACGATAAGATTGATAATAATTCAAATGCACATATATCAGAAACATCAAAAAGCTAGCATCCATGATCTGCCAAAACTAAAAAAGGAATAAAAAAGAAAATCTTATTCCGAAAAATAATGTTTCAGCACATGATATCATAAAGAGAAAAAACAAAAAACAAAATATCCGAGTTTATCTTGGTAAAGTTGAATGTGGAGTAAAACTGATGGGCTCAATTATGCACAATAAACCCAAAAAATACTTTATGCCCTAGCAATAAAAGAAGTATCGAAAGCATACCTGTGACCAAATCATCAAACCAGCTAAAAAGGCAAGAGTATGCAGTATTTCATTCTCCGCATTGAGACCAACTGTTGTCACGTATTCTCCTGATTTCTGCAAGCAATAGATATAAATTTTACAATGGCCAAGAAGAAGCTGTACTTCATAAACACCACACCAAATTCTCACCTTCCAAAACCAGGGCAATACTCCAAAGTACAAAATTGTAGAGTCTGTCACTATTGTTACCAACTCGTGAATAAAATGGAAGTTGCTGGACAAGTGAAAATAAAAGTCATGTGTAAGAATGCTAATAAGACACAATAACAAATACAAAATTACGAAAAAAAAAATATCAGAAAAATTCTTGTTCGAGGGTAAGATATCATTATCTAATGAAAGAAATTCACATGAACAAAAAGAAACAAACCTTTTATCAAGACTATAGGCTCTTGATTTCTCAAATTTCTCTTGGCTGATAACCCCTTCTAAAGTCTTTGGAAGAGTTGGAAGTTTGAGGGCCTTATGTTGCCGCACATCCAAGTAAGTTTCAAATATATACATTAATATCATAAACCCTGAAAATAGATCAGAAGAAAACCAGGAACATTTATATCCTACATTTTATTTTCAATTTTTGAAGGTTAAGCAATGGAATACCGCCAAATACATGAAAACAATACAAGATAGTAAAAAATAATCATACTTTTAATCCTAAAGTTTGTTTGAAGCTATCTAGTACAAATAATTGCAGTTAAATATACTGAAGTCTCAGATGCTGCAAGTCCATCTGGGCTCTCCATAACACATCCTTGACCACCACAACATCATTTAAAACCCTACTTTGTCCTTTGTTTCTTCATCTCAAGTTATAATTAACTACATAGAAAAGGAAGCACAATGTCTATCGACATTATTCTTATCTCCCCAAAACTGGTTAATGGTAAAAACCAAAGGGGTTTCAATTTTCAAATAAAACTACATACAGAAAATAACAAAAACACATATGCATAGTGGCAAAGGGCAATGCTAGTGCAAGTAAAAGAGGGGGCTGGGACTCAACCCTCAAGTGAATAACCACAGCACTTTCAATTAACGCATTATCTCAATCCAATAAAAGGGTCAAATTACACGATGAACTCAAAAAATGGCAAATTCACGAGAAACCCAAATCAAATTACAAGGGAAAAGAAAGAAACTTGATTTACAATAACATGACCCAGTAGCCGAAAGAAATGGTTTTGAGTGTGGAAAATAAGAGAGAGGGAAGAAAAGGGGAAAAATGCAGAAGGGGGGGTAATAGAGAGTGAAGAAAGAGCTCACCGACAACTGCTTCCATATAGGGAAACGCCATGGCTGCACAAAAACTGATGAAGAAAACAACAAATGAAGTATGATAAATCAGAAACAGGGAGAGATCATTGGGTTTTATAGAGAGTTGTTTCGAATATCGGATTTGGTATTAAAACCCTCTTAGGTCCAAATGTTTGGGTGCTATGTTATCCATTTAATTATGATTTTAGCGTATAAAATTTAGGATAAAATTGTTTTTTTTAACTTAAAAATATTTTAGTTTTTACAATTTTCATACACAAACAAAAAAGTACGAGATTAAAATTGAAAAAGTCATGTCATCTCTTATAATAATGTTATCAATCTTTAAAAATTAAATACATAATTTCTGAAATAATGGGGATTAAAATTATTTTTTTATTTGAAAAAATAAAACAGATTTATTTTCAAATTTTATAGACTAAAGACTTAATTAAACTAATGTTAATTAGGTAAATACTTTATATACTAATGTTACTAAATTGTTTCTAAAAATATGCAATTTATTAAATCACAAAAAAGTTTATAATGAAAAATTCAAATAAATTATAGCTTATAAATTTTATACTTTAATTTTTTGTTTAGAAAAACACTATACCTCTAAGATTTCAAAAAAGTATATCAGACACTGATTCACTTCGAAACAAAAATTTGGTTGGGTCATACTAATTCTACATTTATGGTCCAACCCCTCCTAGTTCTATATCATTGATTCAGTGCAATCAATCAATCAACATGTCTGACCAAGTTCTAATTCAATGAATACTAGTTAATTAATTTTTAATGTTCAATCAACGTGTCTGACCAAGTTTAAAATAATTATTAAAGTCAACATTTTATATCTTTATTTTTATTAATATTGCATGATTTTTATATTTTTAATCAACAAAGGAAAATAGAAAGTGAGATCAACTAACAATTTGAACCCCTTTGTGGATTTAACTGTTCTCTTTATAACTAATGGCAAATTCAATCAAGTTAAATCAATTATATGAACAATATAAAAATCTTAACAGTGTTGTAAATGGTAAAGTTTTTAACTTTTATAATGGTTATTTTAAATGTAATAGAAAATTCTGACAAGTATTTATGCCTCTATAGACTAGCTATGGAGTATTGTTAATTGTAGACTAAATAAATAGAGAACCAAATGCACACTAAGTGTCTGTGTGGTTTAACTGATTTAAGAAGATTTATTGTTCAAGATGATGGATTTGAAGGGATGAAGCCTGTTTGATTGACCTAATTTGAGAGGATAGATGAGGATGGATTTGTAGGATGACATCTTCACTAACATGAAGAGATTTGAAGGGATGAAACTTGAAATTACAAAATAGCCCTTATAAATGAGGTAGAAATTACCAAATACCCTTGTAAACATATATAACATTTAATGATATCATGTATATGTTAATATCAGTATTTAATTTTGAATAATTACTTTTAATTAAATGTTATCTATTAATATTATTTATTTTAAATTTAAGTACATCTTTCATTTGTTTTAGTCAATTTAAGTAGACTATTTATATACTTTTTATTATAACTTATTAATATTTTTATAGAAATAAAATAAGAATTCAAAAAATTTGTATTTAAT
>Ga0099824_1008357_pt1 | contig 13266 bp, 4 predicted proteins | sample SiratrowhiteBW_FD_76837 | JGI IMG/M metagenome (GOLD analysis project Ga0099824, IMG submission 76837) | Root nodule microbial communities of legume samples collected from California, USA - Siratro white BW | ecosystem: Host-associated > Plants > Roots > Nodule | place: USA: California... | reverse complement strand
TTTTTAAAAATCCATATATATATATATATTTGTATTTGGATTTTTTAAAGATTTTTAAATATATATTTTTAAAAATCTATATATATATATATATATATATATATATATATATATTTCCTGCGAATTTATATATATATATTTAGATTTTTTTAAACCCACAAATATTTCTTGCGAATAATTTTCCGCACATAAAATTTTAAAGGTACTTTATGAATCGCAGGTACTTTCTACGAATACTTATTCTGATATAAAATTTTATAGGAAATAAGTGAGTTTTTAATATTGAGTAATTAAAATTAATTCATACAATATTAAAATTTTGGGATATAGCTATAAAATTAATTTCTTTCAACATAAGCATCCACATAAAAAGATTAATTTCTCAAAATTTTACAAATTTTGCTTTCTGCTGGTTCACTTTTCCATTAACAAAACTCTTCACACAAATCGGCATCAATAATTAAATTTTACTGTGATACCTTTTTCACTCTTATTTACACAGCAGAATATTTTACATGCATAACAAAACAAAATTAAAGAAAACCCATTAATGTTTTCTCCACATCAAAATCAAAATACCCAATCAATGTATTTAATGTAACAATTAAAGAAAGACAAGCTTTACAGCAGAGAACAAAGCTGTGAGTGGGGTAGTTCCCTAAATGGAACTGCATGTCTCTGTGTACATGTGGCACATTTTGCATCTGTATAACTATTTTTCATGGACGATACAAATTCTTTGTTGCACTAAATAAATTTTTAATATATCAATAATATTTTTATTTTAAAATTTATGTATTAAATAATTTTTGTTTTATCTCACATGATATTAGATAATTATTTCTTATATAATATGATTTTTTAAATTAATTAAGTGTTAATAGTTATTTTATTTTTTATTAGTTTGTTAAAATAAAATATTTTATTATTAAAATATTTACAACTTGATATAAAGTATGATTAATTTTAAAAATTTAGTAAATTCATTATTTTCAAATATTTAATTTTGTAATAATGAGTTTAATGTTAAAAAAAATAATATATATTTTTAACATTGGTTTTTATTATTTATATTATTATTAAGAAACAAAAGCATATACAATGAGTTTGTAACATTTATTTAAGATTGGAACACACCTAAAGTGTCTTTTTTAATTTTATTTATTCTTTGTCGTTAAAAAAAAAGATAACATATATAAAAATTTAAATAATTTAAAACTTGATATATGTTGTTATTTTATGAAATTTAATTTTTAGTTTGATTAAATTTACATTCTATAAAAAATGGTTATTAGATGTGTAATTTAACTTTTATGCATATATTGTAACGAAAACGATGTTCTAAGTTCATCAAAGTTAAACAAAGTTTACTTTTAATATTTTCAAGAGATTGCATTGTGACTTTAATTAGTTATTAATGTCTTTCTTGATATTTAAAAGCAAACGAGTAGAGAGCGTAATTGCCATTACATCACAGTCCAGCGTGGCAATCCAAATTTAGGACATCATATTGAAAATTGTTATTTACAGTTATTCAACAAATTTATTTTATTTTATGGTTTTTAATAAAATTTGACCAAATTAAAATATGCAGTAGAATTAGCGTGTTAGAAAATATATAAAACATTAAATTATCATCCTAAAATATTATGTAAACATGTTTATTCATTTAATTTAAAGGGAAATATGTCTGTTGAGAAATTTTTATGAAAAGTATTAATTATTAAAGGAGAATGAACAGAGCCACCCCTCCCTTAGTTCTTAAAAAAGGTTGAGAAATGTTTAATAATTGTAGTATAATCCTTTCATAAAAGAACCTTTACCAGGATTTGAAATTGTGAATAAAAGAAGAGGTAGGATTAGAAATGCAAATAAATGTAGGGAGTGATGAAAAAAAAAAAGGGAAGAAGTTGAGAGAGAAAGTGACTACCTACCCATTGGAGAACAGACTTAATTATAACCGGTACTCCTTTCTCACCAACTCAATCAATGTGCTCTTTTTAAGAGAATGAAGATCCCCAAGTGAGTCAGTCAATTGCACCCCCTTTCTCTCTCATTCTCTTCTCTCTTTCTCTCTTCAAATCTCAAACAACAAAATGGGTAGAGGACCCTGCTGTGAAAATCAACACATTGTTAGAGGAAGATGGTCTAAAGAGGAAGATGAACTCCTCTTTAATTATGTCAACCGTCATGGAGAAGGCAACTGGAGCTGCGTTCCTAGGGCAGCAGGTATTTTTTACAAGAATTGAAGTAAAAGCTAACATATTAGTAGAATCTGACATAGATCGAATGTGGATTCTAAAATGGAATTTCAAAAAGAACTAAGGGAGGGCATCTGAAATTCTGAGTTTTGTCTTGAATTCCCATTCTGGAAAACTCACTCACAAAAGAAAATCATCACTAGATATATTTCTGTGTTTTCGTACCTTTGAATATTTTCAATGTTCCTCTTTATGCACAATTGTATGTATGCATGTTTGTCCAATTCTAATTAATGGATTGATTATTTGCACAGGCTTGGTTCGGTGTGGTAAAAGTTGCAGACTCAGATGGATGAATTACCTGAGACCCAACCTCAAGAAGGGGAATTTCACTCCAGAAGAAACTGATTTCATCATTCAACAGCATAGCTTACTAGGAAACAAGTATGAACACAAACCAAGTAATCTTATGTGTATTCATTAGTATATCATTCACATCATATAATAAGATTTGTAAGAGTGTCGATTTTAAAAGCTTTTGGTGTGCGTATCAATTGTGTGCTCTCTAATTTTAATTGAAGAAATACTGTCAACCAAACACTTAACCATTTAGAAACACTCACCCTTGAATGAGTTCATATGTAGGGTTCTTCTGCTTAAGTTTTGTAAAGAGAGAGATTTGACATGGGTTAATGATGTTTTTGTGCATTTTATTATGGTTTCTCAGATGGTCAGAGATAGCATCAGGTTTACCTGGAAGAACAGATAACGAGATCAAAAACTACTGGAACACCAGCATCAAACGTCAGCTCTATGCCAATGGAATCGACCCTGTAACCCATCAACCACTCAACAAGGAAACCACTGAGACCACAGATCCACCTGCAAACTCTCAAGTATCTGAGGTTGCCGCCACAAGTGAGAATGGAACTGGCAACCACAACACTACGGATGGCAGCAACCAAATCCACCCTTTTAATGTGTTTCTCAATTCAAAGGTGCAGATCAGCAGTGATGATCACTCAACTGGTGGTAAAGGTGAATGCTCAAAAAACTGCAGTGGTGTTACCATAGAGGAACCTCATCCTCAACTCAACTTGAACGTTCCCTTATTTCCACCACCAAAGCCCCAAGGGCAACAAGAAGAGCAAGTTTTGTCCCCAGGGAATGTGAATGTTAGTGGTGGTAAACAAAGTGTGTGCCTCTGGTGCAGTCTAGGGTTGCAAAGTAACCATGCTTGTGGCCGCAAAGACAAGGGTTGTTGTGCTGCTGCTACTGTTGCTCCACCTGCTGGTAACAATGATGATTGATGAGTACCATCTCATGGGACAAAAAACATGAACATTTGAGGTTTACAACGGAAGGCCTAGTATATGTATAATTAAGAACTTTTAATAATTTTATGATGATTTTGCTTTCAGTGAATTAATTATTGAAAAACTTCATTTTAATGTCAGTGTAATATTGCAAGTATTTAGAATATGTGTTAATTTCTTTAGTGTTGATGGTGACGATAGGAAATCAATGCTGAATCTTCATCACCTTTTATTGTTTTAATCAACCCTGATGTTTTTATATGGTACATTTTTAAATGTGTTATTTTTATTTGACATGTTAAGTAGAGAAAGTGTTGTTAATAAAGATCTGCAATAAATTTCTCATAGATTTATTTCTTGTTTTTATTTTAGTTCTTAGATTTATTTTTTCTTCTTTTTGTATGAATCTTAATTTTATTAGAATTAAGTTAGAATAAATTTTAACTTGAAGATTTTGAATTAATTCTTTTTTTTTTATAAATTTCCTCTATAACGTGATTAGAAAATTTTACAGTAGGTTTACAGTTTCAAAATTTTAAACTATACCAATATATACTAAGTACAAGATGTCATATTCTATCAACAAACTTGTGCTTAAATCTTGTTATTGTCGATAAAAAAAACACAAAAAACTTGTAATCTCTACGTATATGTACACTCTTTAGACATGTAAAAGGATTCTCATTCCACTCAAAATATCTTTAGATATAATATAGTCAAAGAAACAATATTACTAATAACCAGTATATTTTTTTTCGAAAAAAAAAAAAAAACCAACATATTTTACTGAAAAAAATTCAATATCATTCATCATCTTCTTCTTAAGTAACCACATTATATGTCTGGAAAAAAAAACTTTGATTAAAATTAAACTGTTATATACCTTTAAACAAAGACATTTCATAAATGACTGGGATAAGACTTTAATTCTAATTTTAAAAACATTGAAGGCAGTTTGTGAAACTAAATTAATATTGTCTTTTTAAAGATATATACATACACTTTTATATTTATTATTTACAACTAGGATAACGTGAGAAGGAAGAAGGTAAATGATGGAAGGTCTTGCAAGAATAGACGAATGAGCATGCATGTGAGCCACGTCATGTTATGCTTTGCAACCGTCCAGAATATACATCAGAACAGAAGTGAAAGAGCATGGCTTTGTGCTGTGTTAAGTGTGATCATTGAAGGCAAAGGAGAAGAGCTTGGTGAGGCCAGACCAGATATGACATGGTGGCAGAATGAATTTGAAAGAGGAAGATAATTAAAGACAAAGAACAACTGTGAGTTTGTTTCATCGAAATTACAACTATTTATTTCATTTCAGTTAAATGCAAACTGTTTAGTGCAAAAACGTTAAAGCAAACACGCTTTAAGAATGTCTCACTCACAAATTTCATGCTAACACGGTTGAGAAAGTGGTCATTCTACAAATATTGTTAATTTGGGATCCTTCTATGATATTCGCCACTTTATGTGATATCATGTTATATTACATTTTGAAGATGAGAGTTTGTAGCTTTGATTGACTGTGAGTGAGTACAAAAACATGCATCTATAAAGATGATGTAACTGGGAATGAACATTAAATATTATTTATGGCTTTTGTCTTCATTAAATTAATTTTTTTTAACTTTTTAATAGACAGCAAACTTAAATAATGATGCATGCAATTGAAATGAAGAAGGCAAAGCAAGAATTAAATGAATTTTTTCTTACTTTTATGTATAAAAGGAATTGAATACAATATTCTACTACATCAAATATTTCCTCAGAACACACAATAATTTTTTATATACCATAAAGAAAAATTATAAATGGATATTAAAATTAATTAATTGATTTTATAATAATTTTTTTAAATATCACGTTAGCCATTAATTCTAATAATAGTTATATTATTTCCCTGACGTTTTTGTTTTTATTACATCACATCATTTGTAATATTAAAAAAAAAAGGAATTCTATATACGAGTGAATGGTGACTATTTAAGTGTGTGTGTTTATATATATATATCTTTTTTTATAAGATTTTTGAATATTTTATTTAACTTTTATTGTAATGGTATATCTCTAACTTTAAAACAATTATTTTTTAATTAATCAATGTTAATTTTATGGCTAATTCTCTCTTCATTTTTTTTAAATCCGTAGTTGTCTAAGACAGTATTCACCTAGTCTCTCTGTCTTTTATAATAAATTCTAACTCATTTTCTCTGGTATCAAATTGGTCAATCTAAAATTATTTTATTTTGATTAAATATGAGTTAAGTTCTTAAAATATTTTTTATTGAATTCAAACTCTTGATAAACATTCAGATTAAATACTCAAATCATAGTTATCCTTCCACTATCTAAACAAAGTTATCGTATATATTCAAATAAAAGTTATCCACATATTAAAACCTATAAATTTGGTCTATAAATAACAGTGCTTATTTCATTGCACCATTTTAATTTTAGAAAAGACAAGTTAATATATGTGGAGCTTCATTACAACACCTAGCAATTAAGGAGGGAGGAGAATCAATCTTAGTGATTTAAGGTAGTGTTAGTAAAAGACTAATAAAAGTTATTCTGGAAATAATAGAGTAATCTTCTCTTTTTGAAGGTTTAAAGCTTTGACTTCATCACCCATGGTTGTGTGTTTCAAGAATTGGGTTGTTCTCCCAATAAAAATAAGTGAGTTGGGTTCAGAAGATTGTGGCTGAAAGTATTTAAATGACAAACCTAATATTAAAGAAATGACATATTAGGGACATAATCAATTTATTAAATAATACCAATGAATGCTTTGTAAGATAAATTATTTATTAAAAGTAAAAAGGTTGTCTATAATAATCTTATCTTGAGTTAATTTAATTTGAGTTAACTTGTCTTATATCAAAGACAAAGATACATGTGACTTGTAAAATATATATATATATATATATATATATGATCCCTTATTAATTTGTGATTTGATTATAGTTACTCAAAATAAGAGTTATCGATAATGTGATTGTATTTTAAAATTCAAGTTTAACTTTGATTCAGCCTAATCTTGTGTGAGGTTAGTTCATTGGACCAACTTTGTTACCACTACTTGTTAAATCCTTATATTAAAGAATGAAAAAGATAAATATTAAAGATATGTATGATAATTTTCATCAAATTATAAAATACATTGAATCTTATACTAACACGATTCTAGAACAAGATGAAGTGATTTGGACCGAGAAGGAAAATTTGTTTATGGCTCATCATGAGTTTCCCTACTTAATGTGTTTGTTGTAGGTTAGGTGAATGAAAAAAAAAATCATGGCGTGAAAAATAAATGTTGAAAACTGTGAATAAAAGCTGAAAAAAATGATAAATAAAGATAAATTTAGGATAAAATAGAATTAATTTGAATAGGTGTTAGAATTTAAAATACATGACCAATTTAAAATTTTAATTAATCCTCAGATTTTATTTTTCATTATGATTTGCAATGATCTAGTTCTAGTATTTTCATGCAAACTAGTTAATGTTTACCAAACATTCTTCAATTCATTACATAATTATTACCCCATTTAAGGAATTAAATTACCCTAATCATTGTTGTTTTTAACATTCTAGTTCTCTCTGAACTTACCTGCAAAATTTTCCCGGTTTAATTTCTATTATATACAAGCATACAATTTATTTAAATTTCTTTCAAGTAATGATGGATGATGCTGTTGTGAAAACAAAAGTTATTTAATTTTTTTAATATATATATATATGATCACCAACAATAAAAAAATGTAGCATTATAACTTTATAATCTACAGTTATGCAATATATAACAAACTTTAAAAAGACTACTTTTGTCATTAGCAACAAAGCTAATGACATAAAGGAATATGGTTGACATTAACAAAAAAAAATTAAAATTAATAGGATGGTCTTTAATAATAGTCAGGTCGATAAAATTGAGATATTTGCAACGGTACAATTGTATGTCTGGACTTGAGCTAAATTCAGTGGGTCAAGATTACAAAGTTCTTTCGCGCGGAATGGTGCATGAACCCAGTTGATTCTTTAAGAGAGGTTAATTAGAATGTTGTGGTTTGACGCATTGGTTTGTACTTATTTCTTTGTGCAGGACAATATGCTTGCAGAAGTCACGATTAGGAGATGGATGAATCGGTATTAAAGATCAGGTACCCGTAAAGGCCTATTTATAGTTTTATTTTGTAATTCTTATATATTTGTTTGAAAATGTCTTTTTGGTTGAGTATGTTGTGAGACTGTCAAATTTAAAATCTGTAACCAGTTGGACCTATAATTTATATTTAGGTAATGTGGATTGGATCTATGAAGAGTTTTGTTTGGGTATTATTATATAAGGATTGGGACAACCTTAAAATATCTCTTTAATTCAATTTATTTGTTACTAAAAAAAGGATAATCATCACTTTTTAAAATTTTGAATTGTTTTCCGAATTCGCCTAATCGCTGTCAACAAGAGGAAAAGTCTAATAATATTATTTTATCTGAACAAATCTTATTAATGATAAGATTTTAAGAGAAGGACGGAAATATATTGAAAAAAATCGATTAAGATGATATTAACTTGACACGATTTTAATAAAAAAATTATTAAAAATAATAGATTTAATAATTATAATTAATAAATTTTATGAATTTAATTATAATCTATTATTTGTAATTAGTATATTGTTATGCATAATAAGTTAATGGTTTTTATAATAATTACTTTCAATTTTATACTTATGACTATTTTTTGTTAATCGTTTAATTGTTTTTTCTTTAACAATACAAGGAAAGAAATATTTATATGTATTGATTAACTTTATACGAGAAAAATATAATATTGGACAGAAATGTTTAGATAGAAATAAAAGTAAAAGAAATGTAAGAATACTAATTTTAAAAAATTGAATTGGATTTTAAAATCAATAAATATAAATATTTTTTCCATTTTATTAAAAATCAATTATACAATTAATAAATGCAATACAACCTATTTATTTTCGTAATAAAAACTCACAATCTGATAATTACAGAAAAATATTACACAAAAATAGTACAAAAATCCAAATTTTACACACCAACACCAACATATTCAGGTGAACGAGATTCAAAAGTAAAAAGAAAGAAGAAGGAAACACTTAAAAGCACCAAAACACTGAAAACGCCAAGAATGAATCAGACTGGAAAACGAGCACAGAAAACATTCAAGTTATTTCAAACCAAAAATAAGAGTTTTAAATGGCAGTGAATGATATTTTTCAATTCAATAGTTTTCTTTTAACCAATTATTCTTGCTGCTATGATTTTTTAACTATTTAAGAAGAATTTTGAAATTAATTTAAAAAAACAATATTTCATTAAATAATTTATTAATTATTTCAAAACATTAAATTTAATACATTTAATTTTACTTTTCTGAAAAAAAAATATTAGAAAATCCGCAAGAGACACTACTTATAGATTTTTCTACTACTTGTTAAAGTATTATTAAATATTTTCTGCGAATATATATATATATATATATATATATATATATATATATATGTGTGTGTGTGTGTGATTTCGTTATTTTAAAAACAATAAAATCCACAAATATTTCTTGCGTATAATTTCCGCACATAAAAGTTTAAAGGTACTTCATGAGTCCCCGGGTATTTTCTACGAATACTTATTCTGACATAAAAATTTGTAGGAAATAAGTGATTTTTTAATATTGAGTAATTAAAATTAATTCATACAATATTCAAATTTTGGGATATAGCAATAAAAAATAATTTCTTTCAACATAAGCATCCACATAAAAAAAAAAATTATACTAATATGATTTAACATCTCAAAGTCTCTCTAATAATAGTAACAAAATATTTACATTCATAAAGAAAATTGTAAACTCTATCTACACAGACAACTATCCAGTGCAGTTTTATGTAATATATACAGTCACACATATAAACTTAATTTTTAAAACCAAATAAACTTTTATAAAATTTTCTTAATTTTTCTAAAAGGAATTTGGTTTATGTAATATCCTGACCAGGTAGGTCACTTAATTTCTAAAATTTCTTATTTTAATAGGAAAAAAAAAACAGAGGGACAACCGAGAGATAAACTAAAGAAAAAGAGAGATAGAGAAAAAAAAAAGCATAAAATCAGTATACGAAATAATAAGATCAACTAATATATTAACACATAAAAAGAAAAGAAAGAAAACAAATTATTTAAACTGTTGAAAATAAATAGGCTAGTTGTTAAAGAGAGGGAGAAAATTTTCAACGTATTAATTTTTTATGGATTTATTACTTCATGAATTATAAAATATCTTTTAAAAAAAATTGTTAAATTTCATTTCAAAAACACCAAAAATAAAATTTTAGTATACAGAATTTAAAAATCCATTTAAAATTAGTTTTTTATTAAAAAATCTTATCTATTAATATATTGTTTTAATGTGAATTTTTTAAATATAAGTTTTTTAAAAGTATTTTAATGAGATTTCTTACAAAAATTTCTTTCCAAATAAAAATATTATTTTAATATGCATGTCATAGGTACATGGAGTTCCTAAAATTGAAAACTATTATTTGTAAAATAAAATATTTCGGATATTAAAGAACTCATATTAGTGGAGACTCTATTAAAATAATTGTATTAATAATAATTTTGTATTAATAAGAGATCTTTAATGCATGATAAAAATTTAATTAATTTTTACATTAAAGTGGGGTTTGATTGGCACCTGTAAAACCAATTCTTTTTCTTAAAAACAAAGAAGTAAGGAGAAAGGAGGAGACACGTACAAAAAAAATATAATATATCACAGCCCATTAATAATTGTAAAGAGTTCACCAAATTTTACTATTAAAAAAAATATTAAACACTAATAATTACATGTGATACTAATGAATCCAAAGAGAAGAGGTAATGAACTCTAAATAAAAAGTATGAAAATAGAATAATGTTATAATTTTGACACTTTATTTCTCAATATATTTATTTAATACTCTACGTGCTAAAAAAATAATATTTTATTACACGACGTTAATTTGTCAACATCTTATTTCAGTTTTATATTTTTTTCTCTTGCTTACTCTTTCTTTTCTCTCTTCTTTCTCTCTCTCCTATCTCACGTCTCTTCCTTTTCATTTAGACATTCTTTGCTTCTAACAACGGATTCATGACGATTTACTGTTTATAAATTTTAAGGAATAAAATAATTAAATAGTATTTAAAACCTGAATTTGAGAAGGTTGTCTTGTAAGAGTAAATCTTCTCAAAACAACGAAGATTTGCAGGTGTGGGTGAAAGAATTTTAATTATTTTTTATATATTTAATTTTTTAATATTTATATTTATTTATTAAAAAATATTTTATCAATTACTCACATCACATCATTTACAAAATTTTACAAATTTTTTATTCAAATCTTATCATCTTTTTCTTAATCCAAACAATCAAACTTTCTATACATTTTTATTTCAAATCATTTCAAATCCACTCTCTAATCCAAACATACCCTTTTTTTTATTTTTTTTTTTTTTTATTTTATTTTAAAAAAAATTATGTTTATATTATATTAAATATAATATTATATTATTATCTTTTTCTTTTTTTATCAATTAGAAATTTATTTTTAACAATATATAAAAGTTAGTTAATTAATTTTTATTTTTATTAATATTATTATTTTCTTTTTAAAAAATCATATGTAACTATTTATATTCATAAATATGTTTTATTCATAATATCAATATATTACTATTATTAATTTTTTATTATAATTATTATTATTTTTATATTTATTTTATTTAGTCAAATGTTCTTTTTTAATTATTTGATTTAGTTTCTAATGTTAAAATCTTATCTAAAATATAAAATAATTTTAAAATAAGAACTTAATAAAATAAATTAAAACTTAAGATTTTCTAATTTTCATTTTAATATAAAAATAAAACAATTAATATATTTATTTTAAAATATATCAATACGTTGACATACTGACAGTTTATAATAAAATATTATTTTTTGATACATTAAAATATCAAATAAATGTATTTACATATAATAGTATCAAAATATCATTATTTAAAATTAACATTGAATAAGTTTTTTTTTATATAAACAACTTTCTTAAATTTGAATAAACTTGTATTAAATAATGATAATAAGTACTTTCTAGAAGACATTAAATTTAAAAACAGAATGCATATATTAATTTTTTTTTAACTCAACAATAAAAAATATATAGATGGGGTAAAGGAGGTTACTGCAACCCTAAACACGTAACACGTAATGTGTTTAATGTAACAATTAAGTAACAATTAAGTATTGCATAAAAACCGTGTAAGTAGTCTATTTTTCATAAAGCTGACTAATATGTTTTTATTATTTATTTTCTTAAAAAAATTACTTTTTAAATTACTTCAAATAAGTATCATTACTAAAAATAATCTAAGGATTTGTTGTTGAACATACAATCAATAAAATTTCTTATATAAACAACTTTCTTAAATTTAAATAAACTCGTATTAATTAGTAATAATAACTACTTTCTAGAAGGCTATAAACTTAAAAACAGAATGCATAGTCACAGTAATGTGTTTAACTCAACAAAGAACGTATAAATGGGATGAAAGAAGTTACCCCAACCAACACGTAACACGTAATATGTTTAATGTAACAATTAAATATTGCATGAGAACCGTGTAAGAGGTCCATTCTTCATAAAGCTGGCTAAACAAGGGAATCTGTTTCTAAAATTAATATACTTACTAAAAGCTAAACGTTTTACGATTATAAAAAGAAATAAAGTAATAAATATTAACTAATTATATAATTAATTTTGTTAGCTGTCAATTGTCGTTATTTACTAAGTTTGTCTTAAAAACACAGTAGAAAGAAAGTATATTAAATGTAACAATTAAGAAAGCAAGCTTTACAGTAGCATGTGAGGGAGGTAATTCTCAAATGGAGTTGCATTGCATGTCTCTTCGTGCAAACGCGTATACATGTGACATCTCATTCTGAGTTGTATATATGACGGTATAGTATAAATAGGGGCAGAAGAGAGAGATCTTAACATCTTCCTTTTCAAATCAGATAGAGCTTCATAGAGCTTCAAGAATTGACTCTGATATGGAAAGCAAAACAACACTCGGGTTTACGTTGCTTCTGCTCCTAATCTTTACTTCCGGTAAGATATTTATATATTTATAAAGTTGTGTTGTATTTTTATGAATTGAATGATGTGAAGTTAATGAATGGAGTGATTGAATAGATGTGGCACTGATGAGAATTGAAGCGAGAGAATGTTCGTCAGAAAGTCAGTCCTTTAAGGGTTTATGTTTTAGAAGCCTGAATTGTGAAGCTGTGTGTCTTACCGAAGGTTTTACAAGTGGCAGATGTCGAGGTTTCTTTCGCCGTTGCATCTGTACCAAAATTTGTTAAAATTAATTTGCTCATTTACCTCTTTCAATAAATAAACACTATTATCATCTATTCCTCAATATTTTGTCTACACAGTTTAATCGTTTCTAGCTGTGATTATAATGATTATTAATTAATGTCAATACATTTTAGTATTAATTCTACCTTTATTTCGCTATATATATATATATATATATATATATATATATATATATATATATATATATATATATATAAAATTTTGTATATTTTTTATATTTTTTTTGTATATATTTATTCTTTTTATATATATTTTTTTTTTCATATTATATATATATTTATT
>Ga0099824_1008356_pt1 | contig 13268 bp, 6 predicted proteins | sample SiratrowhiteBW_FD_76837 | JGI IMG/M metagenome (GOLD analysis project Ga0099824, IMG submission 76837) | Root nodule microbial communities of legume samples collected from California, USA - Siratro white BW | ecosystem: Host-associated > Plants > Roots > Nodule | place: USA: California... | reverse complement strand
AAAAAGTAAATAATTATCTTTTATTTACTTAAACAACTTTTCTGTTAAAAAAAATAGGTATTATCTTATTTATCTCTAAAATTAAATTTTGGTTTAGTTTTTATTCCATAGCTATTTTCTAGGATATTACATTCGAACCACATTGATGGGTTATGAATATTGATGGTTGAGATTTATTTGTAAATCACTTTATTTATAATGTGTTAAATATTAGTCTTCATTTTATTTATAATGAGTTAAATATTAATCTTACATGGAAAAACACTCGTTTAATATTCTTCATTTGTATCCACTTTAACTTTAAATGCATATATTGATTCTAAGCATTTTAAAATGGATTAGATAGGTAATATATTTACATTATGATTGACCAATATATCAATTTTATTTTGGTTAGTTAAAAATCTTGTAATCTTTGTATAATTTAGTGTCGGGGTGTACTTAATATATGGACATATAATTTACTATATGATTGTATTTATTACAAGAGCATACGGTCGTATAAGTCCAAAAAACATTTCTAGATACTTTAGAATATTTTGGATTTTTTCTATTGAGATATTTCGTAATTCAATTATGTATTAGTATGGTAAATACTGATACATATATATAATTTGATTATTTGAAATATTACATCATATATTATAGCTACGTTAACATGTAATATTTTCAAAATTAACATGTCAACACTACTGATTTAAAAATTAAGATATTAACATATTTATTAAATATTAAGTATAAATAATATTTAAAAAAATCTTATAAGTATTAATCTCAATACAAACAAAATTTTAAGGTAACAAAAAATAATTTAACCCTCTTAGTTATAATGAAAAGACATATCAACACTGAAGTCAATTCTTATTTTCTGGAAGAATTTGTATATAAAATGATGCATAGCTGGAAAGAATGGAGTTGAGTTTATATGGATTAGGGATGCAAACTGAGTTCCTTTATCGTCATCTTAATGGATTTTGCTTAGTCACTCGTTGGGCAATGACACTCTGTAGAAATATTTCAAAGGTTTGTACCAGTGTCAGATAAAACATTTCTCTGAAATTATATAAATTATTAAATAATATTTAGGGTAAAATAAAAACACATATACTTTTGTTAAGTAATTACAGTCTGATGACTCCTTAACTTTTAATTTTGAGAATTGATGCGTTATTACATTGTCTATATTTATAGTTTAGTTTTTGCATTCTTAAAAATAATTTCAATTCTATTTTTAATTAATACATTTTATTTAAAAAAAAATAATTTTACAAATATAGTCTGATATCCTTCGAAATCAAGTTAGTCGAGATCCAAGTTGATGAAGATATTATCAATAACGATTTTATTTTGATTACAATTTATAAAAAAAAAATAAAAATTTCTCTATTTAAAAATGAAAATAATGTCTCTCATTATTAACTATGAAAATCCAATATCTAAAATACCAACCAATCTATCAATATTTATTTTATGACTTTATTTATTTATTTTTAACTTACGTTGATATTCATTTTTCTTTTTGTTTTCTTTAATAAATGAATACCTACGCTATCAATAAACTCATATTAACAAGGTTGATATTTAGGGTTTAAGGGAATAGTAAAAAGTTAAATGATTTGAATTAGTGAAAGTAAGTGAAAAGTTATGAAAACAAATCTTCTATTTATTTCTCTTCATTTTTTCTTACTCCAAATAACACTATTTTTTTTTTTTTTTAGTCTGTCATCTCCACCCTTGAAACCAAATAATCTTTGCTGTTCGTTGTCAAACAAAGCCTAAATTTGAATTTGAATAGGATAGGAAAAAGAAAAAAAATACTAATTAAAACTTAATTAAAACTAAACATTCACGATGATCTCACCAAAGCCATTAGATTTTTTTAAGATAGCAACCGATTCGTAGTCAAGAAACATAAAAAAACATAATAAAATCATGATTTGAATTGAGACATTTTTTTGGTTTACGGATAATTATTTAACTAAATTTAGATTGAGGTTACTCATTTTATAAATAATAATTATATTTAAGAAAATGAAAGATAACATTACTTTATTAAAATATATATTTATATTATATGTATATATCAAATCATTTTATGTGATATAAATAATTAATTTATTAATACTAGCTAAAACACAGTGTAATTTAATTATATAAAATGAAACATTTAAAATTTTTATAATTTAATTTTGTTTAAAAATATAAGCAGTTATTTTTTTGTTAATTTATATGAAGATATCTTATTATTTTGTTTTATATGAATATCTCTTCTCTTCCCTGTCTTCTTCTTTACATAAAATGAAACATTAAAAACACTTATAATTTAATTTTATTTAAAAATATGAGCAGTTAATCTTTGTTTTTTCAATTTACATGGCTTGCTTTTCTCTATCATTTCTATGTTTTATTTTTTTTTGGTTTTTAAAATTGATATTCTTCATTATGAATTTTATATTATAACTTTAAAATATTATGAAGGGTAAAATAGAAAAACTATCTGTATATCGAGTCCTATTTAGATATTATTATAGATAAATTAAATTTGTTGTTTTAAATATTTTTAACATTTTAAAATTATGTTAAAATAATCCTTTAAATCCAACCCAAGGTGAAATCCTACCTAAAAATTTTAACTCATTTAAAATACTATTAGGTGGTCGACGGAAATATCCGTGGAATTTGAAATCTTTAAATAGTACTAGTGGAATTATAGATAAAAACTATAAAATAAATATAATATTATAATTATATAATATAGGAGGATGATTATTATTTATTACTAACAGAAACATATGCTCTCTCATGCCAGTGTATCTGCATTTATTGATTTAAATAACACAATTTAGAAAAAAAGTATAATTCTAAAAGAATAATTTAAAAATGAAAAAAATGAGTAATATATTATTTTAAATAGAGAATAAGTGGTAGAAAAAAATTAAAGAATTATATTTGAGAACAATGGAAGTACTTAAAAAAATGACTGATAAATTATATACTAAAAACAATGATTGATGAGATGTTACTGTGAAGTGGATAGGTAATTTGATGTTTAAAGTAGAAAAAGCGACGATTTTAATAAAATCCAAAAAAAGAAAAGTTCAGAATAAAAAGGGTAAACCATTGAAGATGCTTGGAGGAATTTATCCAAAGATGATTTCTCTGTACACAAAGTTGTTCTCCCATTGGCGTAATCGTAAAATGATGTCAGCAAGTGGGCCCCACCAATCTGCAGGATCTACCTGGTGCGCACATTAGCGGTAGTGGAAATGTGACCACCATATTAGCTACGATCATGCTTTCGTATTCTTCTGTCTCTGTGTGTGTGAAACCCTTGACTCTGCACCACAACACAACATCAACAAACAAAATCAGACACGCACAAAAATACAACCCTCTCTAATTTTCAACACACCACGTCTCCAAGCCATTTTTATTTTTCAATTAAAATAACATAAAGTTCAATTAAAAAAATAGTGGCCTTTATTCATCTAAAAAAGTGGCCCCTATTTCATTGGACATCTTAATAATTATAATTCTATGCTTGCCATGAATATGATGGGAGATTGGGGATTGGATAATGGCTTGGGTTAGGAATTTGGCTGTGTTTTTTGGGTGGTGACTCACAAAGCAAGAAAAAAAGCTTCCAAACACAGTATTTCTCAAAGTAGCTTTCGAAGGTTTTGGGTCATTAAAAAAAAGAATTTTGTTTCCTTTTCTTTTCTTGTAATTTTAAAAATTGAAAGATTTAACTGCCGAGGAAAACGAGGAAGGACCAGATACTACATAAATACATGACAGCTCTTTATGGTTTTGTTTTTTTGAAGTAGTTGCTTGTGTTGTGCGCTTTCTATGATCACCTTCACTGGTACTTTCTTTCTTCTCTTTGCTTCTATAATCATTTTTTGTTTTTCTCTTTCAAAAAGTGTGCATACCGGTTTTGGCTTTGCTTTCACGTACGTACCAAAACTGATGATTTTGGTTGTTGCCCTTTTTTGGACGAGGACTAGTGAGTAAGTATCCTAGAATCTATTGTGCGTTTTTTGCTATCTGTCTATCTATCTTTGAAGAAATTAAGAAACTCAAACGTGGATCGGTCAAAGAATTGATGCGTACTTTGTACTGCTGCTTTCTGTATTTGCGATAATCTGTACTTTCTTCGCACCCAAAGTTTGTATTTGTTTACCATATGTTTATGTTTAACCTTGGTTTGCAATAATTTGTCTCCTGTGTCCTTCACCACCTGTTCAAAAAGTTAAAACAATTGTACCCCACTGCTTCATTCTGCTACCCTTTTGTGTCTTTTGTCACCTAAGCAAGAAAATTAATAGCATGTTTGGTTCCATGATTCAAACACAATTTTAAAGTACTAATACTGATAATTTCTACGTTTATGATTCTTTTTTCCCCCAATGGGTTTTAAAACACGCTATACATTCTAGAGTGTATTCAACTCAACAGACTATTTGATGTCACAGACTTTTCCTCTGCTTCAGCTCTTACCAAACACAATCGTCCAAATTTATGGCATATCCAGTGGGGATTTAGTTGTTTAATTAGTATTTCTTAAAATGCTCCCATCTCCACCTTTCATTTAATCCAGCTTCTAGATTGGTCACATCACAATGGAGGCTTGGAGATTTCTTTATTCTTCTGGTCTTACCTGTCAAACTTACCTTTTCTGCTTTACCCTGGTATGATTCCTTGTGATCAACGTCACTTGTTAAGGGTGCATGCAATATGATTAAGAAGTGTATGAAACAGTGCTACCATAAGGTTTCTTTTAGTTGTATTCTTTCTTATAACATGGTAACAGCGGCTCATATTTCTGCACCTTACAACAATTTTCTTATGTTGCACACGTGTCAGTCTTTAAATTTCTTCCATTTCAATTCTTATTTTTTTTTTCCTGATTGTTATTATTAAAATCTACTGAAATGTGCTTCTTTAATGCGTTTTATGGTTGACAGAATTTTGAATCGTTTTATTAATTCTTAACAGCAGCATCTGTATATGTATAGCATTGAATTGCTGCATCGATTAGTTCACAGAGCATGGATGCTTCTTCCTCACAGTTTGTTTCCTCAAGAAGAATGGAATTGTATGATCCTATCCACCAAATTAGCATGTGGGAAGAAAACTTCAAAAGTAATGCTAATACTTTAATTGCATCCACCTCCATAATTGAAGAGCTGAACATGAATTTAGATAATCAAGTTCAGGTGCAAGTAAGTTCACCAAATTTATACGTTGTCTTCACCAAATGATAAATGCCTATTTTGTCAACTAATAATGTTCTCTTTTGCTCTTGATATCTAGTCAGAGGAGGTTTCTCATGAAATATTTGGAACATCTGTGAAGTACAACCAAGATCATAATAGACTAGCTGATAAGGTAAAAGCAAAACCCCTTTTTCCTTAAGCAGCATAAAGGGGTTATTCTTCGAAATATTACTAATTTTGAATGGTTTGTACACTTATAACCGTTAAGTTCTTCCTGCTAAGTTCAGACTGTCTCAGAATACAGATACTTCTGTCCTTAGCTTCGCAAGAAGTTTCTTTTACTAGGAAATTTATATACTTAATGCCATACTTAGACATACTCTCACTTTGTGGCCACATTCTATAGGGTGTTTTCTGTATATGTGATAAGCTTATTTAAGCCATTTCAAACAATAAACTTAATCTTAGTGATATTCAAGCATGGAAGGCACACCATTTACTCTTTTCTTCTGCCTCCATCTTTACCTTTATGTAGAAATTGAGTGACATCAGAAAGTATTTTAGACCCTTGGACTCTAAGGAAACTGCATATGCACTGCAAATTAAGAGGTCCTCTGCTTCACAGTTTTGAATGTCTGGCTTGTATTCATAACTTTTTTCTTCTTTTATATTCATATGGCCAAAAAAAAAGCAATTTAACATGTTGAAACATGCAGACACAAAGACGTCTCGCACAAAATCGAGAGGCTGCTCGTAAGAGTCGTTTGAGGAGAAAGGTTTGAAGGTTTATGCATTGAAAGATAAACTAAGCATGCAACAAGTTTTTACATATACTGATATCATGTGATTTCTGATGTTTTTTCACAGGCATACGTTCAGCAGTTGGAATCATGTCGTTTGAAGCTGATGCAGTTAGAGCAAGAGGTAGACCATGCTAAACGACAGGTGTTTACTCATGGATCACTTTATATAGTTCAATTTTTTTCTTTACCCTCTTCTCTTGTGAATCTCGAGGCAACACAACTGCAGGGATTGTATATTGGAGACGGATTGGGTTCTAATAATTTGGGTTTTGCTGGCTCTGTAAATTCAGGTTTGTATTTCTTATGCTGCTAGTGCTAGATAACTCTTGAATTTTCATTTAAATGTGATTATTACTTATTACATATCTCGATAGGTTAGTGTTGTCATTTTCCAAAATTAACTTTGTGAAGAAAGAAGTTTTTTCCTTCACTTATGCCTAAATCATTTATCTTCCAAATCATATTCTAAATCTTCTCCTAGAAACTACATTCATAGTATATAGAGATATTATAACTTTCGGTCTGAAATAGTTTTGAAACTAAGAATTTATTCATCTTAAGATGACAGCTGCAATTTCAAAGCATATAGTGTTATATTTACTTCACTATTTCTGTTGATATTTGCTGCAAAACTATATTATCTAGTCTCAGATATGAAAATCCTCAAAATTTGTGTTGTAATTGTTCTTCTACCTTTCTGCTTAAAGTGGCATGATATTGCTCCACTAACCCATACTCTTATATTGTCAGTAATTTGATACCGAAAATATTGTACCATTGAAAATGAGTGCCTTATACCATGTACAATTTCCACGAACCTAACTGCAAACCTTAAATTGTCTAGTAAACTTCAGAATCGTAAACTTCATTTTGGTTGATATAATAATTGTTTTCGGATTTCCTTCAGTATGTTTTTCTTGCAGTGTTACACTCCTTTTTCCAACTATTTTTGCACTCTAAAAGTACCCAATGTACAGGAATAACAATTTTTAAGATGGAGTATGGACATTGGGTTGAAGAGCAAAATAGATATATCTTGGAAATGAGAACTGCTTTAAGTTCTAATATAGATGACATACAACTGGGGAAACTAGTACAAAGCATAATGGACCACTACACCAAACTCTTTAGCATGAAATCCGCTGCTGCAAAAGCAGATGTTTTCTACGTTATGTCTGGCATGTGGATGACAACAGCTGAACGATTTTTCTTGTGGATTGGAGGATTTCGCCCCTCTGAACTTCTAAAGGTGATGTTTGTTGTGTTAACATTTTGTTATATGTATGTGACCTCTAACTTATTTCATATGATATGATACTCACTAACGAACAAGTTTTTAATTTTTGTACTTTTTTTACTTTCTAACGGCCTAATTCCTTGATGTTTTCTCTAATCATTCATAATATCATGGTTGTGGCATTTTCATTTCTTAATATATCATATGAGCTAAGCTAACGTTTAATGCTTGAAGTACATAGCTAAAGGTACAATCATGATTTCATTTCTTAACTTTTTTCAGTTCTAACAGAAACACTGTTACTACCGAAGTTCCTCATAATTATTGACTTGAGTTTTTTTAGCACCATCTTATATATAATAAATTTATTATAATTGCAGGTTCTGATCCCTCTGAGTGAACCTTTGACAGAGCAACAAAGGTTTGATACCTATGGCCTAGAAAAATCATGCCGACAAGCAGAAGATGCCCTTTCACAAGGGATGGAAAAACTTCAGCAAATGCTTGCTGACAGTGTTGGGCCAGGACACCTAGTTGAAGGAACTCACATTCCACAGATGGATACTGCAATGGAGAGGCTGGAAGCTCTGGTGAGCTTTGTGAATCAGGTAATGTATGCTTCACTTTATTCACACCCCTTTCCTCATCAATTTAGTAACTTTTCTTTTCAATCAAAGATGCCTTGCTTATTGTTTTCTAAGTTTAACGACTTCTACACTATCAGTCACACAGATATAACTTTTAACAAAATTATGATACAATTTAATGAACTTATTATTTGTGATAGTTTGTGATTAGATAATAATATAAAAGTTAAGTATATAGATTTTTTGTTCCTATAGTGTTTAACTAAAAAAATAAAAGTGTATGCATTCTTAGTGCTTTTCTATTTGTCTGAACGATTGCGATCATATCTTATGTGTGGCATTATAAACTTCATGATTCTGGCTATATATTATTGGATTAGAAGTAGTTATATCGTAGTAGAAAATGAATATTTTTTAACTCTTGCTACTAATTCAACAACTCCTGCTCCATCAAAATCTTATGCGTACAATATGAAAGGTTGGTTCCTTAAGATCCGTCAAACTCCATTCAAATCAACTTTCCTTCTAAATTAGAAAGATTGTTGTTGATAATGACTTTTTTTTTTTTCTTCAAGAAATACGTATTTAAGATGAGAAGGGAGCATTTTCAAAATCTTGAGGCATAATTTCCTTATTTTAAGTCTTGTGGAATAACTTCTGACGGAGGGATTTCCTTAAGGGAATCTATATCCCTTAATCATGCTTCATTTTCTTTTTCTTCCTCCTCATTCAATACATCACAAGTATCAATTAAAGCTAACATGGCATATGGAGTTGCTTCTAAGATGTAATCGACAACTCAACCAAGATATCCATTTTGAAGCATTCCCCTTTATCACTAGGATGTTGAATTAGTTAAAAAACAATAAAATTGACTTCATCATGTTAAACTCTTTCATGGGAAAGACAAGGTTACATAATGCAAAAATTACATAAATTATATGCGTTTCTATTTGAAACAAACAAGAGAAATATAATATATGTCGATTTACAAGAATAAAAAGAACATATAACAATTTTGACATGGAAAGAGAGATAAAATAACTAAACTTGATCCAGAAAAATCTTAACTATAAAATGTCAATCAGTACAACATTGATCTTCTACTCACAAGCAAATAGTGGAAATCATTAGTTCAACAAATCACCAACGTAAACTCTCAATAGGTAAAATATAACGCATTTAGACATTGAGAGAAATGAAAATCCAAAAGTACCAGATTGATTCCTAAGATGAAAAGAACAAGTGGATGAAATTTCATCCAAAACAGAAAATAAATGAGTACTTAAATAGTCTTCCAAAGTGAACAAGAATTTCAAAATTAGCAAAAGACACACAATCTCTTTTCTCCTTTCTTGTGTTGTCTCTGCTAAATTATATTAGGTTACTTACTTAAAAACCCTTCCACTATAAAAGTATTTTTTTTAAAATATAAAATATTGTTGAGCCTAACTCGACTAAGACCCACAAACTACTTTAGTTTTTTCTTTTGAATTTACCTAAAAATGAGTACTCAAATATTGTTTAGTTATCATTTATTTTTCCAAACATACGTGATAGATAATAATAAGAATAACTCTTAAAGAGAAGATATAACAAAAATTTTAATAGGTGTGGTATTAACATTTTCCAAAAATGACAACATATTACACTCAAGTTTTAGAACATTGTATATCTTTGTAATGCTTGAATGTATAACACTTGTAAACTTTGACCTATATAAGAATGATGAAAAATATGATTGGTCCTTAATATAATCTATAATAAACTTTCTTTGTTAGTATAAAAGAATCACTCATTTGGAATAAGTCCATCAAATACCTAGTTAATTAATTTCATCATGCTTTCTACACCATATTTTATCAACCCTTCCCATTTCGCTGAACAAATTGTTGAAAGATTTATTTTATTGATTTTATTCCATTTATTAAGAAAAATCAATTTGACTGTAATGAATTTAAATTGAACCTTTATTTTTAAATAAAACTTAACTAGGATATGTTCTGATATCATATTAAAAAAATACTGAATTTCTTACATGCATTAGATATAATCTTACTTCTCTTAATTTTAATAAAATAATATCTCTTAAACTATGACATTTATAATAAAAGTAAAATATATATAATTAAAGTCCTAATAAATACTGAATTCAATCTAATATGCATAATTGAAAACAGTTGAGTAAACATAGAAAATTTCTTAAAATGACTCAAAACACACATATATAACAATATTTTTACCTAAAATATGAAAATTAAATTAAGGGAAAATATTCTAAAAATATAAATAAATATGTATCATGTTCTCTAAATATTCTCAAAACATGTATTAATAATAATATCTTAATGAAAACCAAAACAAGAAATAGTTTATAAAATAAATTTATCTTCATTTCTACCTTTATAGATTTCGATTACATTTGAAGGTATTCATATGTTTAAACACTTTTGACTATGCGTATTCCAACTTTAGTATGATTATTATCTCATACAATTCTTTATGATATAAATTTCGAGTAATCAATTTAATCGAACATGTCTCCGATTGTAAATAACAACTTCCTTCGATTCAATCTAATAATTCCCTTGAACATGCGAGTTTTGATGTAATTATTAGGATTTTACATTACCAAGTTTGCTCTGAATAGTCGTTAAAAAAGAGTATAACAATATATGATGAAGGTAGAAAATGACAAACAATTTTAACATGAAAACCTTTTCAAAATATTTGTAAATCGCAAAAACTAATCCAAAAATCCATAACATTTCTCAATAGTCTGAACCTAATGCAAGATTTTTTTTCTAAAATACCTAACGTAAAAGGTTTACACTCTCTCTTGACGATTACAAGTTTATCTCTCTTTTTCTCTGAAAGGCTTTTCTTTCCTCTTCTCTTGGCTCTTTATTTCAGACTCTTAGATCGTAAATGTTAATGAAGACTTCAGCTTCATCTTCGTAAAGTTTTGTATCTACTCATTCCTAGAGAACAACTAGCCAGCCACATTTACTTCTAGTAACAGTTATTTCTGAACTTAAGATTTATGAACCTTTGTGAATTATGTTCTTAAATCAATTATGGAGAAACTCTAACAGAAGAGAATATTGATCCAAGTAATAAACATGTTGCGTGAGTATTCAGAGACATCTCGTACATGCTAATATTCTATTAATCTATAAGCACATATGTTTTGATTCTAGGTTAAACAATAATTTGAAAAAATATACATACTTTAGAAACAAGTTTAAAAAGTTAAACTTCTGCTAAACCAAAGCTTTTTGACACAGGCTGATCATCTACGACAAGAAACTTTGCGGCAAATGTATCGAATACTTAGCATACGTGAGATTGGTCAGTTTCTGGTTGTTCTAGGAGAATATTTTCAACGGTTAAGGGCTTTGAGCAAACTTTGGGTTAATCGTTCTCAAGAAGCACTTGCTTAGTCATCAAACACACATTAATTATAGCAAACAAACACCGATGATCAAGTGTCTATATCGTTGTCAAAACCATGTTCTCCGGCTGCTCACATTTTTCCAGCATTGAGAAGTTGTAAATAGGTGTTTCTCACATTTAATATCATATTTAGTTATGTCAAATGTGTATAATATATATAGAAAAGCAAAATGTTTTTCAATCTGCACAATCCTTTTATGTTTTTGTGATATACATAGAAATTATTTAATAAAAGAAGACTATAATTGAAGGTAAAGTATGTTAATTTAATATGTCTATTGTCAGACTTAATTAACTTTTTTTTTCAAAATACCATTTTCTTCTTTGGTAATATTAATACGATTTTTTTAAAAGAATAAGAATGATCCCTGGCTTTCGAAAAATAAAACAAAAAGATACTTCTCCAAAAGAAAGTTATGTTTATTAGAAAACATTTATATGTTTATAAACACATCGATAAGTTCTCCTTTTAAGTAATTAAGTAAGCAAATAATCAATATATTTGTTTTGAATTATTTTATTTCAAGGAAAAAAGTAATCAATGTCATTTAAATTACGTTGTCGCCCTTGTATTAGGGTTTGCATCCCTATTTCTATGTGACCAAAACGGAAGAAGTTTTATTAAAATAAAAAAAAATGTAAAATTTTGCTGAGATTAGAAAGAAAAAAGTATACACTAAACGATGACATGTGACTTACGAGATATGCCATCATTTAACAGATTCCATATTCAAGAACTAATCCAAATAAAAATTTCTATTGAAAACCAAAACTTGTAATTATTAAACATTTAGTAGTAAATATGGTAGAAATCAAAATAGAAATAACAAGTTTATCGATAACCAAAATTGGAAAATAAATTATCGAGTAACGTACGCAAACCCTTCAAACGTACGAGGAACTTAAGCTAATCTTTAAACATAAATTTATGAGTAACTGAAATAAAAATTATTGAAAGCTTATTATAACAACTTTCTTTGGTGAGAATGTAGATGAATGATGTGATGGATAACAAGGCTTTATGCGGGAATGCATTCTCCTTTCTTAGATGCTGAAAGTTATTCTCTGCAAATGTTTTCTTATCTGTGATGATTCCATGAATGAAGTTTAGAAGCTTTATAGAACATAAAACTCCACGATACAGTAATATATTTAGATTTGACTAAATATTGTTATGTTTGGTATAATAAGGTGTGAACTCCTTTTGAGATTCTTTACAGATAATTTAAATGTAATGATAGGTTGCACTTTAACCTTCAATGTTAGACTCCAACAATGAAAGTATCTTTTGATTTTGAGACTTTTTAAAAAAATAGAGATCTGCTTCAATCAGAAGAGGTACAAATTGGTTTAACTCTCATGTATAAAGATATTGTCACATATATAACATATACTGTTGCAGAAAATATACATCAGAGTCCTTAGTTGTCTATTGTTTATAGTTTGTATGATTTTTTTTTAGTTATTTTAGTATGAATAAGTACAAAAGAATGAATGTAATTTAGGTGAAGCTACTCAAAATTGTCATTGTATAATGAGAAATTTATGTACAAATATTCAAAATCTTATTATAAATATTTAGACATAAGTTTTGTTTTTTTTGTTTTAGATAATGAAAGATATATTCATTAATCTATATTTACAATTTTGGAACAATTTTTTTTTTTTTAAAATAACAAATAGTTATCTGAATCTTTATCTATTTGTAATACTAGACAAAAGGTTACTTTTAAATATTAAGAATGATAACCAATTATCACATGAACTAGCATGTTCACCAACTCTCAATTACTTAGAAGTTAGTAGAAAAAAGAGAAAAACTAAAGTTTTGTAATATAGTATTTAAGTTTCATAGTTGTTTTTTTTTTTTTTTTTTTTTTTTTTTTTTTTTTTTTTTTTTTTTTTTTTTTTTTTTTTTTTTTTTTTTTTTTTTTTTTTTTTTTGTTTTTTTTTTTTTTTTTTTTTT
>Ga0099824_1008352_pt1 | contig 13272 bp, 8 predicted proteins | sample SiratrowhiteBW_FD_76837 | JGI IMG/M metagenome (GOLD analysis project Ga0099824, IMG submission 76837) | Root nodule microbial communities of legume samples collected from California, USA - Siratro white BW | ecosystem: Host-associated > Plants > Roots > Nodule | place: USA: California... | reverse complement strand
GAAGTATATATATATATATATATATATATATATATATATATATATATATATATATATAATATAAAAAAAATAAAAAATATATTTTATATTTTATATAAAATATATATTTATATATATATTATATATAAAATATAATATATATTTTTTTGTTTTTTTATTTAATATATATATATATATATATATATATATATATATATATATATATATATATATACTTCGGATTATATTACTTCCATAACATTAAAAAATAACAATATGCAATTAGCCTATTAAATTCAATTTTCGCTCTCGGGTGATCCCATCTCTCTTTCTGCGGCAGAAACCACCGCTTTGGGATTGGTGTCCAACGGTTGGGGCCTAAACTCTTCGTTATCTTCCACTCCTACGCTACGCGACTACGTTCTCACTCCAGTTTTGGTTAGTTTACACTCTCTACTCAAATTTCAGTTTTCAATTAAAAAGTAAAAAAATTATGTTATGTTACATTTTCAGGTTCAATCTAATATACAATATTACAAAATCTACCAAAAAATATTTCAATTATGATATTATAAAGATATCATAACGAAAAATAGGTTGAAATAATAAAGATAAGATTTTTTTAAGATTTAAATTGTAAACTGATAGAAAAAGATAAAATAATTAAATAATAATCTATAACATTTTAAAATAAAAATTCCATTATATATCTTTTTGAAGTTAGTTATTTTCCTAGTCAAATTGAATCATTCTTATAATACAGGAAGCAAGTGATATACCTAACAATGAAATCAAGAAACGATACCAAAGAATCTCAATTGAAATCAAGAAGTGATAACAAAGAATCTCAATTGAGACTCAAAATAGTGAAGAAGTCCAAGAATCATATAGAAAAGATTCCTAAACAACGTGAATCATTCACAGCGTATAAGAACCAAAGAAGGATTCACAAACAAAGTGAATCATTCATAGAAGATGAGAAAGGAAAAATATCAAAAGACTTAATAAGCCATAACAAAGTGTCTCATTCCGAATTCAAAATAGTGAAGAAGCCTATAAGCAATATGGAAAGAAGAATTCCTAAACAATGCTCAGATCTTCATTCTAAAGATTATCATGTTTCAGAAATCTGCAATGAAGAGAAAAAGAAAGATTCCTATGAAAGTTGCAACAAGATCGATGAATCTCATGATTTAATTCAAAGTATTTCGGATTTTGTCATTCCGGGAGACATTCCAGAAAATATTCTAAACATTGGTTCATCGTCTTCTTTTGCCAATCAAATATTTTCAGAATTTTTTGACACAAGAACATCTCCTTCACAAACTTTTGATCAAGAACAAGATGATTTTACTAAAAGTATAGTTGACTTTGTAATTCCAGGAGATATTCCAGATGTGAAGTTATTGGAGTTAGAAAATATTAACTCATTGTTAGATTTTTTTAAGAATGTATAAAAATATTTTTAGTTAACTTGTGTATAAACAAATATATAATTTTATAACAAATACTTTTTAAACAATCAATGATTGAATTTAGTTAATTATATCCACATGTGTATAATAAATTAAAATGAATTTTATTCACAATTCAGTCCAGATTTTTGTTAGATATTTAATCAATGTTAATATGAATAAGCTTTAATAATATTTGAAATAAAATTAGTAATTTTTGTTGATCGTTATAGGGTTAAAGCATGGTTGTGGTGTAACCTTACACGATTTCGTAAAAAAAAAATATAATTAATTTAATTAAAATCATACTTACGTAACATGATTTTAGTAAAAGAAAAAAATGAAAATTTTATTATGATGATCGATTTCAGTAAAAAAAATAAAATCTTTTTCTACCAAATATTTTCACAATTTTTTTGAAATAACATCATCTCCTTTGCAAACCTTTAATAATGAAAAGAACAATAAATGTTTTGATGATTACTAAAAGTATATATAATTTTATAACGTCTAGAAATATTCCACGTACAGATTTATTGGTGTAGAAAATATCAACTTATTGATAGATTTTTTTATTTTGTATGAATGTATTTTTTTTTGTTAATTTATGTATACACAAAGTACATGATTTCATAAAAAATATCTAATTTTTAAATTTAATTAATTATATCAATATGTTTATAATAAGCTAAAATTATTTTATTCACAATTGACTCCAAATTTTATTTATGTATTTAGTTAATGTTAATGTGAATAAGCTTCAATAATATTTAAAATAAAATTAGTAATTTTTGCCTCTAGTAGCTCTCATCATACAACTTTTGTAAATATTTATATGAATATTTATTTTAATTATGCAATTCTTATTATATATATATATATATATTTTACTATGTATTTCGTATTATATTAATAAAATAAGTTTCAAATATACTATTCAAAACTTTAAATATATATATAATTTAGACTTTCTCAAGTTGAGAAAGAAGAATGGGATAAGAAATCTGTGTGGGCTGGCCCATATGGATGGAGCAAGCGGTCCAAGCCCAATAGAAATCCGGAGGTGACGGTTCTGGCGGTTGCCCTGTCTGAGCCTGCGTGTTGTTCCTCTGCTCTTTCATTTTCCAACCTTCCATAGCTTTCAAAAATAACAATCGTCACCATCACATTCGTTCAGTTAACCTAATAAACGATCATTATTTGTGTGATTTGTGATTGGTGTGGTGATTTCGCGGCACCAGAAACCATGGCTTTGGGATCGGTGTCTCGACGGTTGGGGACTAAACTCTTCCCTGCGTTATCTTCCACTTCCAGACTACTACATTCTCACTCCACGAGTTTTGGTTCGTTTACACTCCCTGCATAAATTTCAGTTTTCAATTAAAAAGTAAAAAAAAAAATGATATTATGGTAATTTTCAGGGTTCAAACATGTAAACGAAGAAGAGAAGGCTCGCATGGTTGGTGATGTCTTCACGAGCGTTGCTTCGAGCTACGATTTCATGAATGACCTGATGAGTGGTGGATTGCACAGATTGTGGAAGGATAGGTTTATTTCACATTCTCATTTATATGATAATAGTAATAATAATAATTTCAGTCATATAGCTATTGCTGTTGGACTTGGCTTAAATTTGTGATTATTTTTTGTTCAGGTTAGTTTCCAAGCTGAATCCGTTTCCTGGAATGAAGCATCTTGATGTGGCTGGTGGCACAGGTCTGTGGCGCTGTCTCTGTATTTTTGTACTGTTTCTTTGCTTAGGCTTCAGAAGATTGTAATGTGAATTAAATTGACGGACTCTGGAAAAGTATGTTAAGTTTTGGATTTGGTTCTGAAGCTGAATCTGTTAAGTGACTGAAAGAAGTGAAGGAATTCTGAATTGGTTAGAGGGAGAGGTTTTAGTTCACAAGCTACTTGACCAAGCATATTATCTGTCTGCTCCTATTTTGCTGATTCATCTAGCTATATTTTTCATAAAACTTTTAATCTGGAGCAAATTGTTCCACTCTTGAATGTCTAATGCTCTTGTAGTTGCATGTCCAAGTATTGAGATCACAAGAAGAGTTTGTTTGATTTGTTTCTGTAATATTTAATTTTTGGGTTATGTTATTGTTGAACAAGTTGTTTGTTGCTGGGTTATACAAGTCATAAAGTAAATAGATGTATGTGTTCATATGGTGGTATTTTAACTTTTTGAACAGTAAGTTGTATGTGCTCCAAATATGTTCAAGGTTATTTTAAGGAATATAGTTGTAAGATGTTTTTGTATTCATTTAACATAAACTTTGCTTCTCCTCAATAAGATTCTCAGGAATTAAAGTGATGTTGCTGTTGCATGCTATTCTTAGAAGTAGTAAGGGTTTTTGTATCAAGCTTAAAGTTATTGATTTTACAGGGGATGTTGCTTTTAGAATCTTGGAGAGCATAAACAAAGTTAAGCTGAGAGGACTTCAAGGTGTTTTTCAAGATACTTTAGAGGCAGAAACTCAGATTTATGTATGTGACATTAACCCTAATATGTTAAACGTTGGCAAACAGCGGGCCTTGGAGAAGGGTAAATGAAAATGTCTTAAACTGTCAATAATTAGTTTAAGCTTTCATAAAGGATTTTGGTTGAGTGTATCTTCATTTGCTAGGAATGAATATTTTCTGCATATTATAGGTTTTGGAGAAGATGGTTCCCTTGTATGGGTGGAGGGAAATGCTGAAAGCTTGAGTTTCCAAAATGATTCAATGGATGGTTATACTATTGCATTTGGGATAAGAAATGTCACACACATAGAGAAAGTACTCACTGAAGCTCATAGGTAGGTTTGCACTCTTTCAAGAATTTGCTATAACTTGTATGCCGTAGCTGTGATGGCAATCAATTAAAATGTATGATGAGTCATTATTATATTTATTATTTCTTTTTGTCTTTAACAGGGTATTGAAACCAGGAGGAAGGTTCCTCTGCCTTGAACTTAGCCACGTTGGTATTCCTATATTTAAAGATTTGTGAGTATCATTTCGAGAATGATGAGTATTGGTGGTTTGACATATGATAAGGAAGATAGGGAATGACTATATGCTTTCTACCAACGTTTGAGAAAGAAAATATAACTAAGATACACTTTAATTTACTTGTAAACTGTCAACTATTATAGAATCATGGCCTCCTTTTGTACTTAAAGTCAACTTTCAGTTTAATGTTACTCATCTTCCCTTGTATGTAGGTATGATTATTATTCTTTCTCAGTTATTCCATACATGGGCGAGCTGGTTGCTGGTGATCGGGAATCCTATCAGTACTTAGTTGAGAGTATCAGGCGTTTCCCCTCACAGGTTATCACACTTTCCATCTATTGATAGCTATCCATGTTTTTTTACTGTTTATTTCTCAAAGAAAAGGGCTGGGAGGACTTCCATTTGCAAAATGATCAATTCGTGCTTCTCAAGATGACTGGTTACAGTTTATTACCGACCCCTCAAGTATATTAGTTAAAGTTTTGAACTAAGTTTTGAGTGGTGAAGATTAGTTATAGGCTAATCGGTTGATGAACAGCTCCTATTTTATTTATGATTTAATTGAAACACGAGAGTAGTAAGCTATTAGAGGTTTTGTTTACTGCGTTACTAGTCTATCTTCAGTCCTCTACATTCATTCAACTGCTTGAGTGGACATTTGGTGAGAGTAGCTACTATCTTTTCAGTTTTTTTTTTTTTTTTTAATAAAAAGTATATATAAATTGACTACATATGAACCGAAGAACACTCGTTTTTAGGTCCACGCTTTATCCTGTTGATTATGAAGCCTAGCAAAACATTTAATATAGGAAAATAGTCACTAAATTAATAATATGGTCTTTTAGTTTTTCCTCGAAAAATTCAACTGTTCTCTAGTTTTTTGTTGTTTTTATTTAATATCTATAAATGATGGAAAACTTGCTTATGTTTACTTGGCATCATGAGAATTGTGTGCAGAAAAATCTCTGGTGAGACTTTGGATCTGAAGGAATTTTTCTTCTAGAGTCATCTACTTGTGTTTTCTTATTGTGTTAACTAACGTGTTGTAATGGATGGATTTCAGGAAAAATTTGCATCGATGATAGCGGATGCTGGGTTCCAGAAAGTAGAGTATGAGAATCTAGTTGGGGGAGTAGTTGCTATCCATTCAGGGCTAAAAATCTGATGCCCTTGCGAACTTTGCGCTCTATTATATCCAATAATTCATGAATTGAGACTGAAGATCAAACGTGATGTTATTAGAACTCGTAGAGAAGATTTGTGCTGTTAGAATGAGTACTAGAATTTCGACCAGATAGCGCTTGCAATTCTTTTACAGTTTTGCTGAAACATGTATATACCATATTCGCCTCTAAGAGTAAACATATTTAATTCTTTTTCCAAAGTAATAAATAGTTTCATACCGAAGTTGAATTGGTCACTTGCATTGTCAAATGATCAAACAGTTTGTTTTTCACTCAGAGAAAAAAAAACATATGTTGTGTAAATGGTTTTATTTTGCATGCCATAACATTTTTATTGTTTCCCATGTTGAAAAGTGTTCTATAAATTAGATATCGAATATTTACCCTCAAAGGCCTCAAGAGTGTTTAGACGTGAGATGACAATTAATTTTACAGTAATGTTAATTTATATTTAGATACTTTTCTTATAACAGTCAGTATTAGAACTCGTTAAATTTTTTTATCTAAAAACTGCTCAAAATTATTTATTCAATTCTGAATTCAACACAAAATTAAATATATGAAAATTTAATTAGAATCTCATCAACTAGTGATTTTAAAAAAATCAATACGCACTGAGTGTTAATTTGTTGGATTGATTCGTGCAATAGCGTAAAGGTGGGGTGGAAGTAGAAACAAGTGATGCCATGATTGTTAGTTAATAAATGGAAACATAGATTAATTAATTGATTAATTAATAAAAAATAAAGTAAGATATAAAGCAATGGTTAACTTAAGTAGCGTGATGATTGAAATGAATTGGTATGATTGCGTGCACAAAGTTCGCAAGGCAACCGAGTGGGTCCCACTGCTCTTCGAAATGGATAAAGTCATGAGAATTGCACCTCTCTTCAATCCCTTACCTACCCTTTTCGCCACGTGTATTCCGATGCTTGCTTCGGAGGGAGCCTCGGTTACGAGCCACCTCCCCACCCACTACTCTTTTCTTCTCGCACTCACTCCCGGTTTTCAACTTCACCTGCAACTTCCTCTCTATTTGCTTCTCATTCTTTCTAAAATCCTCTTTCGTTCTGTTGTTCCTTTCCTCTCTGCAAACCTTCATTCGAGAAAAATCTGTGGATTCTGCTGTTCTCTGCAGTTCGATCATCGCTCGTAACTATATTCCGTTTGTGCTCTCTGCTGTTCGATCATCGCTCGTAGCTTCTTACTAGGTCGTTTAGGTTTTCTGCACTTTGATCCTTGTAACTTGCTACTATGCACTTGGTCATTTTCATATTACTACGATTATTTAATTATTTAACTGTGTCTTCTTATGTTTATTTGTCTTGTAATTCTAAACCCTCCTATTTTAGTGTATTTTATGATAATTTCGTTGTTTCGTTAGTTTTTAGTGTTATTACGCTGCTATTGAGCCGTTCATGTTATTTCGTTTAATGATCATTTTTATTTGCACTGTTTTGAAGTTGTGTGCTACTGTAAGGTGAATCCGTTTTTTTGTTTTTTGTCCGATTTTACGTATACACTTTCTGTTCTTTTTTTGGCTGTTGGAGTTTTCAGACTTTGCTGTACTTGAATTTTGAATTTTAATGAAGTTTTAAATAGCGAGTTTGGAATTGTTGATTTTTTTTTTTTTTTCTTTAGTGATATGTTTTGGTTAATTACTTTAAATTTCAAAATAAGTCTAATTGTAGGTTTGATATTTTAGGGATTTAAAATTTGTTGTTAGCCTGGAGATAGACATTCTCATTTATGATTTTTAATGGTTATTTTTCTCCACTTTTAATCTCTCTATATATCTATGTTTTTTATTTTAGAAAAATAGTTTAAAATTGGTACACAGTGAGTACTGAGTGTATTCTACTTTTTCGTGTTTGTTTTGTTGTTTTAAACTGTAATTAGTAATTATCCTGGGAAAAAAGAATTGTAATTTCTATTTGTCATGTTTTGAACTTTTGTATTTTTACATGGATGATTCCGTTTGATTATGCATATGGATGTCCTTTTTTTTGTGCTCAGTGAGGACTTAGTGGATTCTGCCCGTTTCCTGTTATTTGACAAGTTGATGCATGTGTTTTAGGCTTATGGCTTGGTTCATATTTGACCTTTTTCATCGTGTGCTGGTAGTTATATATATCTTACTTGAGATATGCTGTGCACTATTACTTAAGACAAATATGGTAAGTGCTTATTATTGTGCAATTGCTGATGTTTCAAGCTGATTTGGATGTTTTGGTCTTTGGCTTTTGGAGGAGGTAGATGAACTAGATAGAACTTGTTCAAGAGAAGTCAATTCCTGAATGGTTAAGTTGCTGAATCTTATTCAGCTTTTACTGTTTGTGGTCCTTTTAATAGGATGAAGTTGGTTGCACATGTCAGCTGTTGGTCATTGAATGGATTACTCTAGTGTTCTGCTGCAAGTTTTTTGACATATATTGGTGAAGGGGATATTTCCTCGATGGGGGGAGCATGTTCTAGGAAACGAGAGCAGGACAATGAAGATAGTCTTATCAGAGGACTATCACGAAGATATTGCAAATATGGGAGTTTGAAATGGTGGACATCCTCTTTTTCTTATCCATCTGTTGATTTGCACTTAAGAAAAGGAGAATGTCCACCACTGTTGGACTTGTGCATACAGAAAATAAATGAGGTATTGTTTTAACAAAAGATTTGTTACTTTACCTTGTTCGGAGCCTTTATATTTTGATGATTAGATCTAATAACTGCAATCTTCATCTAACAGGACATTGATAAATATAACTCATTTTCTATGCTGCCACGGGATATAAGTCAGTTAATTTTTAATAATTTGGTTTACTCCAGACGTCTAACCAGTGCTTCCTTAGAAGCTTTTCGAGATTGTGCTCTACAGGTAGATAGCTTAAGTCAATTATGAACCTGATTGATTATGCGTTCTTGGTCTAATAGTTATTTTTATCTCTTATTTTTTTTACAGGATCTTTACTTGGGAGAATATGAGGGTGTTAATGATAATTGGATGGGCGTCATCTCATCCCAGGGTTCATCTTTACTTTCTGTAGATCTTTCTGGGTCTGACATCACTGATTTTGGGCTGACATATCTTAAAGATTGTGAAAGTCTAATTTCTTTGAATCTAAATTACTGTGATCAAATTTCAGATCGTGGACTAGAGTGCATCAGTGGTAATCTTTCTTTTCTTGTGTGTGTTGTTCTGAAATCAATTCAATGCATCTACAGTTATTCATTTATTTCTCATTTTTTCTCTTGGGTGTTAGTCCTTTTTCATCTTATATTTATTTTCTTCATCTTAAAAAAATATAAATAATATCTTAATATCGCTTTGGTAAACTGAGTCTATTCATTAATGTGGAAATGGGTTATGTATTGCCTTATTTTTAAGGCTGTGTGAAAACTTATTTTAAAGTTTGCCTAGGATACTCATGCTGCCAGTTCATAAAAACAATTTTTTTGCCCACGTAGTTTTCTCATTTCTCAATTCTTTTGGCAAATTTATTTCCTATTGAACTACCTATATCTAATTTACTTTTCAGTTATTATTGGAAACCTGAATACATAAATCTTATGTTGATCACCTGCATGCTGTTACATTTTGTACTATTTTTACCGTAATGTTATACATTTTAATATATCATGTTCAAAGAATTTAATTCGGAGAGGGAAATGCACCCGATTATTTTACCTGCCTTGGAAGTTCTGTTTCTTTTAAAGAATGAAAATATTTTCAACGGCCACCTGTATCTGTTAATCCAATTTGACGCAATGAATTCTGAATAGAGAGGTTGAAGTGGTTTTCATGCATTTTCCGTGTAATATATTGTTTAACAGTATTTCTGTTTACCTCTGCCATCTGCCTTAGCCTTTTGTTACATAACATATTCCTACTTTTCCACATGTGTCTTGCATATAATGTAGATGTGAAATTACTTACTTCTAGAAGCTTTGTCCGTAAGGTGCTTTTACTGAATGTTTACAACAACTGTAATAAAATATTCCAGGCCTGTCAAACTTGACAAGTTTGAGCTTTAGACGAAATGATTCGATTTCTGCTAAAGGAATGAGTGCCTTTTCTGGTCTTGTTAACTTGGTCAAGTTGGATTTGGAGAGATGTCCTGGGATTCACGGAGGCCTCATTCATCTTCGAGGTTGGTTCTTAGATGTAATTTTGTGTGAAAGTAAAGCTTTACTAACCCAGTTATTATAAGACATTCAAAACAGTGTTCAAATTTTAACTTCTAACTTATTTAAGTCGTAAGGCTGCTACTATGTCTGATGATGGGGTATTGTTGTCTAATGTCCATCACAGTTATTAGATCTTTCAGCTTACAATTGACATTGTGCTGTCAATGAAGCAGAAGACAATTACTGAACACCCAAGTGGAGTAATATTTTTTGTGCTACCTTTGCCTTTATTCTTGACAAGTGCTATGGAAGGCTAAAATAATGAATCAATAGCTTACAACACTTTTTCCTAATATTAGTTGTTTCATTTATAATTTATGTATTGGTGAACAAGTGCGCACTGTAAAAGGTTGAAGGAGTTCTATTATAGTACCTGTGATTCTGTAGCATGAACTCTTGAACAACAAAACAAACTTGATTTCTTTATGTTATTTCAGTCAAATGATTTGGTCCATATTTTCAGGTTTGACCAAGTTGGAATCTCTCAATTTAAAGTGGTGTAATTGCATAACAGATTATGATATGAAACCTCTTTCAGGTTTGTTGCAAAACGTCTTGCTTTCTTTGGATTACAGTAGCTGAAACTTTTACCCAAGATTGATGGTCTAGACTTTCTTTTATGCAATTAGTATGTTTTCTACTACAGAGTGGTTCCTACACATTCCGTGAAGTTTATTTACCTTGAGTTGAAAGGTTTTATATCACTTGAAAAGAACAACAGCTGTATTTGACAACAAAAAAATTTTAGCATGCCTTTGTTTTTATAGAAGTAGACATTGTCATCTTATTAGACATATTGTTCAGTAATCAACAGTACAGTTTATCTGATTCAATTTACTTCCAGAGCTTGCTAGCCTGAAAAGTCTGGAGATTTCATCCGGTAAAGTCACTGATTTTGGCATCAGTTTCCTGAAAGGTATTGCTTTCCTCAAAGTAGTTTTATATGTCTCTCTTTGGTCTGTCTATACATGTTCTATGTGAAGATGCAAAGGTCAATTGATGTTTTGTGCCCACTTCTACACTTGTATGTAACAAGATTATATTCAAGGAAATTATGAATAGAATCTTTTCAGGACTTTATACTGCTGTATGCAATTTTGAACTCTTCATGTTTTAAAGAGTTGACGACATTTTATTTTAAAGATCAATTTAGTTATTGTCTTTTAATTCAGATTAATATAATTTGTGCTTCAATATTTAAATGTAGACTCATTTTGTGCAAGTCAGAATACTGATTTAAAAATGTATTCGTAAAAAGTTTACCTTATTACGATGAAATAATTTGTCAATTATCCTTCTAAGGTTGATTTTCGTTAAGTTGGTCGATTAGAGAAATGGCACGGTTGGGTGTACATCCCAGTTGCAATGCACTAGCGTCCCAGCCTACCAGATAAAAGGAAATTTCATAATTTCATATTAATCTCTTATTTATTTTCAATTTTTTTGGTTCATTCCAGGGTTACAGAAGCTTGCCCTGTTAAATTTGGAAGGTTGCCATGTAACGGCTGCATGCTTGGATTCTCTTGCAGGTATTCTTTCATAGATTTTTATGCTCATTGTATTAATTAGTCTTGTTGTGGCTATATTAAGGCGTACTAGAACCGACTGTTTGGTAGGGTATAATCTCTTGGTTACTGGCTTAAGTCCTTATAGGTCGATAAATGTTATAATCCTGCTCTTGTACTTGAAGGGATGAATGCTTTAAGCTTGAAGCAATAACATTGTGTTCGTTTGGATCCTTAGCATACTACTGCAAGAAGATTGTAAATTGAGCAGGGAAAGTCTTCTAATTGTGAAACTTTAAAAACAAAATCCCGGGGTGTGGGATGTGATTCCAAGTATTTAAACTTAGCTTTCGTGGAGAGCGACCCCATAAAACATATATAATTACTAATAACATTGCTCACTTAAAAATTAAGATATATGGCATGCATGAATGTTTTAAATAAACAAGTGAATTTATTGTATTTCAAACACATTGGTCTTAGAAACAAAAGTATATGTCTATATTTACATGCACAAATGGATGTGCCAAGAGTATTTCAAAACATTACAAATGATCATATCACATCCTATTGTTGTCCTTGAGACGATCCATTACTTGCTCACATGTTAATATATGATCCCACAACACATACAAAGCACTAGGATAAGTTGTAATTATTTAAATTTAATAGATGAATCTAAGTCACCATATTTAAAAACTTCATATAAACTTTGTTACCACATAAAATTATGTAGTCAAATCATGAATCAGTCTATCAATCACATTCCTAGCTTTACTAGAGGCTCCAAGAAATTTAAAGAATATCCAAACTTGACTCGTTACTCAAGCCGATTACCATACTATTGGCTCCATTACTCAATATGCACACTACATCTCAGTGAGACTAATGACCACCTAGGTAATCACCACTCATGTAAATCCAACACAAATTCATTTTAAAACTCAATTATCACTAAATAACTAATTATAAGCATTAAAGTTAACATTAAAAGATTTATTTAATCAAATTAAAACTATAAATATCGAAGTCATTTCAACAACATAAGCGAATAACTAAAGGTCAGTTTTTTAGGAATCCACTAAGTGAAATTAAAATCCCCCAAGCGAAATTTGGACACAGAGCAAAGCAATCAAAGTTTTTTACAGACCCAAACCATCGAGTGAAATTTCAATCTGCTGATAAGTTTTTAGTTAATGCTTTGATTATACACCCTACGAATTTGGTCCAAGCCTTAGTTAGTACCTTTATAGAAGAAACCCATATTTTGTTTCTAATTGTTGAATATAACGGACTTAGCCCATGTTCTCTGTTATTTTGTTATTATTTCTGTTATTTTTATCATCTATAAATAAACATCCCTTTATGTGTATTTACAACAAGGGAATTAATCCTATACCTATTTCTCTATTTTAATATGGTATCTAGAGCTTAGGGTTAGGGTTAGGGTTAAATTTTTCCAGTGAACCCACTGTTCACTGTCTCATTCAAGTGCCTCCGTCGCCGCTGCCGTAACCTTTGCCGCTGCCGCCGCTTCCACCGCCGTCGCCGCCGCCGCCGATTGGGTCGGTGACACCACCATCAGAAGCGTCTCATCCAGGCGATTACTGTGCCTTTGGAATCGCGTCAATCGGAGCACCGACGCGCTTGCAGTGGCCATTTTAATTCCGGTCACCGTCACCGTTGCTGCCGCGCGTGGCGGCGCGTCCGGTGACTTTTCCGGTGGCGATTACCGCTGTTGTGATCGCTGTCGTGCAAGCATTCTGGATCTGTCCTTATTATTTTGATCGGAGCACGTTTGATTTTTTGCGTTTTTTCTCTCTCCTCCATGGAATCTTCCGCAACTACCAACGCCTCCTCTACTTTTCCTATACCGGAGCACTATACTAATTATGTCAATGTTCATTTGTCAATTGACAAATTAGATGGTAAAAATTATGATACTTGGGCTTCGGATATTAG
>Ga0099824_1008347_pt1 | contig 13278 bp, 6 predicted proteins | sample SiratrowhiteBW_FD_76837 | JGI IMG/M metagenome (GOLD analysis project Ga0099824, IMG submission 76837) | Root nodule microbial communities of legume samples collected from California, USA - Siratro white BW | ecosystem: Host-associated > Plants > Roots > Nodule | place: USA: California... | reverse complement strand
TCTCTGTCTCTGTCTCTTCCTTCTTGCTTTGGTTTTGCAGAGTAACGGCAGCATAATCAGCAACCAGTTCAAAAGACCCTTGCGTTCAACAATGCCACTCGTTTACCCTTTATTTACATTTCGGCCATTCCCGTAACAAAAATTAAACATATTTCTCAATTTTGTGATTCATTGACTCTGAAGAAAAGTTCAAGGCACCGATAAATTTATTTATTTTTAAATCTATACTTTAAAAGTGACTGTTAATTCAAATTCCTACTTTTAGTTGTTTTATAAAAAATCATCATCTAAAATTTAAACTTACTTTTTAAGAACAAGTTACAGCATTATTATATGTTTGAAAACATCTGATAAAAAAAAAGTTCCACTTAGATGCAGTAGTTAAAGACCACATGCGATATTTCTAACCACAACCATATTCTATGATGTGTGCATTAGTTTTATATTCACCTGCTACGCCAACTATAATTTTCAAATGTTGTAAAGTATCCTCTCTTACATGTATATGACTTTTAAGAATATCTAATTTTAACGAATACCAGTTGAGGGTTTTCATTGATAGAGATAAAGTTTTGAAGACTTGTTCACTACAATACAATGATGGATACCAGCTAAGTTTCTCACGTAAGCCAAGAGAATAACTAATTGATAATTGAATAGTGGCATTGAGAAGGTGGGAACAGAGTCAAGTAAACCAAATGCCCCAACCAATTTCTTCTATTCCCAATTCCCCATGCTCCAATAGCACAAATTATTTCCATCTCCAATTCAAACACCCTTCTGCATTGGGGTTAATTTGCATTTCCAGAACTCTTCATAATAGGTCAAATTTCCAAATCAATTAAAACATAATCTTTAACCAACTTACTTTATATACTTTCAGAACTATTTATATCTAAATAAGATAGTTCAAATTTTCAAATTATCAAACAATGTTTAAATATAAGGAGAATGAAGATTGAAAATATCTAAGAATAGAACGTGACTTTTTTATTCTTAGTTCTTTTGTTTTAATCGTGATCGAGAAAAGAAACCAAATTTTAAAGTATTTTGAGAAATAAAATAAAAGAATTCATACAATCTTTACTACATTTCTCTATATGTTATAAAATAAACCAACTTCGGTGCTTTCTTCTACTTGGAGACAAGAACATTCAACTCCACTCTAAGTTTGGTTTAATATTCCACTAACCAGAACACGTTATCTTTTCAATCATTTAGAGTGTGTATATATATACTGCGCATTTATAAATTGAAATATTTCGAAAACATGTTTTAAGTTAGTTTTGTCGAAATAAATGTTAGTTCAATCTTCATCTAACTACCTAAATGTATTAATTAATACAAAAAGTTCTCTAACTGTAAGGGATTTCAATCCCTAGATTTCTCGAAAAATTCCCTGTAATAACATTATCACAAGCTGGCATCTTCACCCTTCAACTTTTTACTAATAGAATAATGTTTTAAATATAAAGTGAAAGCTTCAAAACGTAAATGGGGACTGCTGAGAATCTTGCCACTCATCATCTCAACTTTTTTTCCACTTTAGAGGATCCTTTCCTTTCCCAACCCCCCTTGTATGGCTTCATCCATCGAGATTGTTTATCCTATTTATCTTTCTTCTTTTTTCTGTTCTATACCTCATTTTCAGTAAGCAGGGATTAAAGATTTATAATGCACCATGCAATGTATAACAAAGATTAGAAAAGAGAATAAAGAAACTAGTATTCAAACTGACTTTTAATTCATTAGTTGTAGCCTATTTTAGGAAAATTAGTTGTAGCTTTCTTAGAATCTCCATCACTTTTGCCCTTTTGGGTGCCAACTTGCTAATTAGTAAATTAAGATTTAAACCATATCCAGCTTTTACCTTTGTAAGATATTAATTATTGTTTGGTAACAGGAGATAAAACAACAAAACAAAAGAAGACTACACTATCTTAGGAAGGCAAATGTGATATTGATTATGGTTTAACTTTATTTCACCATCCTTGGAAGTTATATCTACTGTATATAACACTCAATCCCATCATTTTAACATAGTTATGTTGGTATTATGTTAAAGAAAAGGAGGGACAAAAGGTTACTATTAGTTGAACTTCAACTTTGGTTGAAGATGTATATGTGGTTGAAGGAAGACAATAAGGCAGAAAGTTGTTTAGGTGAAATGTGGACTGATTGCAAGTGGCACCAAAACCAACCCCTTTGTTGCCCTATGGTGGCTCCACCGTGGTGCACTTAAGAATCAGAAAGTTTACCAGAAAAAACGACCTCATACCAGTATTTTCTATTGCAACTCTGACCACACATCATTGAATTTTTTTTCCCTCTATGATACTACTCGGTGGAATCTGAAATTCAGTCCCAAATATAATAGCATCACTGAGAAATACAGAGCACACCAGATGTGTAAAGAGTAAAATATTTACAAGCTTGTTAAGATTTTCAGCAACAAAAAGCTTGTTATGACTTAAGAGGTTCGCATACTTTCAAATGCATTTGAGTAGAAGAAATTCTTCACAATGCAAATAGTTTGAGTTCGTTGTTTTAGGTTATATCTCTTCACATAAGGTTGCAGTGAAATAATCCTTCTATTTTTTATTTATTTTTTAAGTTTAGATTATTATTTTTTCATTTACCAAAATTTTCTAATGATCTCATAATAAGAAAACTTTAATTGGACCATATAAAGAATTCTCGTCAATTTTAATCTCATATTTAACAATAAATTTATGAATTTTTTCTTATATATTATTTAAATTTTTTATTTCTATTAAGAGTGTGTGACTAAAATTCACATTTAGATTTTTATTTACCTAAATTTTTAAATGATATCAGAATAAGAAGACTTTAATCATACACAAAAAAATACTTCAACTTCAATTCAATATTTAATAATAAATTTATGATCTTTTTTATATATTGTTTAATTTTATTTTTATTACATGTGTAACTTAAACTCATATCTAAATTTTTATACTGTTTTATCAGGCATTGACCTGGTTTGAAAGAAAGAAAGCTAGAGTAATAAAACAGAGGAACGCAGTATAAATAAAATGGGTTTAGGGTTCTTGGTGTTCTTGTGACAGCAATTTTGGAAAGCGACACGAACACGTATGGTGATTGTGCTTACTATCATACGATGCGAAAATAGGGTTTCTTGGTACTGTGACAGCAATTGTGGGAGGATTTTTGGTGAAGAGAGAAGCACATGTAGATGCAGAAATAGTTATTGAGAATAAAAAAGTTGAATGTGACTAACCAGCGAAGTGGAAAGAGACAAAGAGGAGAGTCGTTGGGAGAAGAGAGAGGGATTGGGACCCGCACGCATCTCTCTGGCAGACGGTGTTTACGCGTTCCAAAGCTACCAGCTGCCATATCACCAAATCAAATAATCAAATGCTATAAGCAATGTTTTTCTTTCGTCAATCATCAATGCTTATTTTATTACCTCTAATCACTATTTTATACTATTTTTTTATCACTACGCTTTCAATTTCGATCCACTCACACGGAGGAACGGCAATAATTTACAATCAGGTTTATGCTAATTCAATATCTCATAACTTTATTCAAATAATTAATCAAGTGATTATTCAGAACACATTATCATTCTTTTATTCCGAAAGCTCTAACTATTATCAAATTGGTTAGGTTTTTTTCTTTTTTATTCTTGTCTTACGTTTATGCCACAACTGATTCAAGATAATAGAGGTGGTTTTCGGTACCTTGATTATAGTTTTTTGAGTTGCATTTTGTTTCATATACATAATCTAATTGATATTTTCGATTGTTAAGATTTTAAAATCACTTCTGAATTAAATTGGGGAAACAAAAGTATTTAACTCCCCTAAATTTTAACTCTTTTATAAATTTTAATTTTGTTTTAAAGAATCCTCGAACTTTATTTCTTTTATATATATATATATATATATATATATATATATATATATATGTTGAACTTAAAATTTGTTGTGAGTGGTCCTTAAATTTTATTGTATTTAACTAAACAACTAATTTTTGTTCTAATTAATCTTTACAATTCGTCAATTTTTTAAAAATATTTTTCAGAAAAAACTGTACTTAATTAAAAATTCTTTGTAAAAATCAAATAAACCTTTTAATTTTTCTTTGTTTTTCATTTCTAAATTATTTTTATTATATTTTAATATATAAAAAATGAATTGTAGCCAGAAGAAAAAGATTAAAAATATTAAACGTAATGTCTACTGTAAATTATTTAACTCAAAATTGCTTAAGAAAATTCATGAAAGATTGATAAATTTTATGGATAAATTAAAATAAAATTAAAATTTCAGATGTGTATTTATAAAAACAACAAAGTTTAAAAGATCAATGAAAATATAATTAAAGCTGAAGTTATTTGTTAAGGAGATGAGGTTTAAATATAAATTAAAACATAATTAAAGATTGCGGTGTCTATTTTAAAAGAAAACAATTTTAGAAGCATGAATTCCTCTTTTCTCTTTAAATTAATCCAAATGTGTAACACATTACAGCTTAATAAAAATAAGTAAGAATGACATGAAATTTATTGAGGTATAGTAGAGCTAACCTTAAGTGTAAATGTAACTTGTTTTGATTTTAATAGATAGAGGTAATTAAAAAGGTTGAATTGAATAATTTAACGTATTAGTGAAAGGTTTGAATAATTTATGAGATTCTAATTTCAAATATTACTACTGTTATTGTACATAAAAGTAAAAAAAAATGGTATCTAGGTTAATTTCAAATTTAAAAAGAGAGTGATTAATTTATTATCATTCAAATTACCACCATATATCTGAATAAAATTGAAGAGATTAATTTTATAACTTAGTACATAAGATTGAAATTGTTGTATTGAAAATAGAATTTTTTTAATTATAACATAAAAAATTGCTTCCATTAATTGATTATACAGTTTTCCTCTCCGTTCTTAAATTAGAAAATATGTTTATTCTATTTTTTAAATTTTTATAAGTCTCAATACATTATAAACACGCATATATATATATACTTTTATTAATTATTATCCTTAATTAAAATTAATGATAAGTTGTCTTAAAAAATATTTAGTAACAACCACAAAAATAGTTTTAGAAAAAAAATGTAAATTCAAGACTGAAAAAATAACGTTGTAAAGAATGTATCACCTTCTGGTTGTGCTTCTGATACGCTTCATATATTTCTTTCGGTCATCTCCCATTGCATTTCAAAATAACTCTTTTCCAGATAAATTGAGCGTGTTCCTGAAATTTCTCAAGTCCAGCAATAAACACACTATACCTTAATATACATGTTAGAACACTTTAACAAAAAGAAAGTTATCACAAATGTGCCAAATATGATATTATTGCTAATAAAATGTCTTATTTCTGTCTTACAAAAATCCCCCTCATCATTAGACAGACAACATTGTTGTACTGTAATTAATTTATTACTCGACTGTAATTAATCTATTATTTGAAATCAGTTTAAGAATGGAAAGTTCGACAATGATTCATAAATTTGCTGTTTGAGGATGATTTGAGAAGGTTATTCTAAATCTAATTTTGGTATAGATTAAGATTACATGATAACTTAAAGTTAGTACTAATTCAAGTAATTAAATAAAATTGTTTTACTAATCAAACTAACAATTACGGATCTCCTCTAAAAATAAGGACCAAATTCAATATCATGTTTATAAATAAATAAAAAAGAGTATTCCCATAAATATGATTATTGTTCTTACACTAATTTGTTTATATTAAGGTACCCTCACTTAATCCAAACTTAAAAAAAAATCTCAATAATTAAAATTAGTCTCATTTACTTTAACCTACTCAATCACCTTATCCAAAATATTTATAAGAGAAACACATATCATATGAACAATATCATTATTATTCATCTTTACGGATTTATACATCAAAATACCTTTTGTATATACCCATCCATTTTCCACAATTTTTAGTCTTAACAAAGGATCATTCAACTCAAAAAACCTTATAATTAGATCAACTAGCAGTAAGACAAATATTCACTCAAGTCCAATTCTAAGTCAACTATCCACCTCAAAATCGACGATTCATATTGGATATCTCCGAATTATCCATATCAAACAAATCAAGAATCAATTTAGAAGTTTTATTTTTAGTAAAACTATTGTGGCCATGGACTCAGTTTTATGTTAAGATCACATATATAGTAGGCTAATCTCTTGAATTCTGTCAAGCCCCTAAGCCTTCAGGAAACATGAAAAAATGAATTCTAGTCTTAAAAGGTATAAAATTTTGAGCACCGATCGGACTCAAATCATGTTCTTATCTTGTATAACCAAAAAATGGTAAAACAGAAAGTCACCTGTGGTGTTATCTGAGAGGATGTTAATGACATGTCGAAGCTACGAAAATAAGTCCATTCAAAAGATTACAGCGTAGGCTTAATCTACATGATTTTAAAATTAGTCAACTAGTCTTGTTTCCTTGCAAGCAAAATCTTAGTGACTCAAGAAAAAATTGAACCCACATTCATAGAGAATGAGTTCATTCCGGCTACTTGATCACTTCTGTCAATTCACATTGCTGTTTACTTTTGTATTACTTCATAAATAATCTAATAACTAAAAACTAATTAAAGAATATAAGATTGAATGAAGAAAAACAGTGCGATTTTTGTAATGAGCAGTATTTTATTGAATAACAGCATCAGGAATAAAAGGTCAAATGAAGATTTATATATAAAGGGATAAAGTCAAATCTACGATTTTCCGGAATTTGGTATGAACCGATGAACGAGTCCCATTAAGTCGAACTTCCCACAACACAACAAATTTTGCAGAAAACCTCTGTTATTAAAATATAATATTAACATACGAGCAGTTGCTACCTTCTGGAAGAGTTTAATGGTTTCTGTTCAGTGGTCCAAAGCTCCAAGTCCTCTCGCCTCTAAATAGTCAACAAACAAGCTGGCAGAAGATACAGCAGAACGATAAGATATGAAAGTTGACAAATGAATATTTTTCAAACTATAAACTATCAAGGTTATATTCTAGTTCCGTTCATATTTCATTTTAATTTTTTCTCTCGCTTCTGATAGTTACATCAAAGCATGAATTCTATCCCGTATGTATTCCCATCCATATGTAATCGCGTGCAATATATGATAAGTTCCAGTATAATATTGCTATCTAATAGCTATTGGTATTAAATTTACAACTAACGGATACAAAGCGTTACCTTGACAATTTGTAGCATTTTAATTTTTCAATGTCCGTTCTATATATCTAGGACTTTAAGAAAACTTTACATATATCGATTGAAGCCAATTCCAAACTGATATGCACCATGTCTTCCTGGACACCATACAAAATTTCATTTGTCTTTTGTATGACAAAATCAGAAATAAATAAATAAAATGTTTGCAGTTGCATACAGACGAATCATAATAGATCAAGTTATCAAATCTCTAAGGTGAAATATACACCTACTTAAATATTATAAATTGTTTTGATCTTATTTCTAGTCTATAAATTTTAGTGGATCATGTAATAAATCAATCAAATTTTATTAGAATAGACTTTTAAATGACTTAATATAAATAGACTTTAAGTTTAATTTAATCTTACAAAACCACTTCATAAGATAAAATTTGTATTTACTTTGAATTGATCTTATTTCTAATAGATATAAAATTTTGAAGTGAACTCAGTTATGCTTTGTAGTTTTTTCCACCGAAGTGTATGTTAATTGTGGATTTGATGGCAAGACACAGGATATAAAATTAAAAGAACTTCGCTACCATTAATAGTTCTATATTTCCCATAGAGAAATTCTTAAATACTTGTAATTTGTATCCAAACAGACCCTACGATTCTGTATTTTCCTATCATCACAGAAGCCCAAATCAGGTTCCACATTCCACTCCCAGCAATCAGATCACTTGCCCATAAATTAACGGCAAAACCAAAACTGGTTTGAAGAGTAAAACCATTAGACTATAAAAAGTTAGCATTTCGACTGGACCTCCTTTTAATTCAACGAGGCACTAAGCATCAGCAGTCCATGTTAGTTTTAAAAATTATCTACAAATCCAATCCAGACTTTGGCAACAAACTAGAAAAACCACATCATATAGCCAGTATGAACCAGATAAATAAATAATTAGTTGTTGGAACATGCTATTCATCTTCAAAGAAATAACTACTCGTAAGGAAGTAAAGTCATGCAGTTGAAATTCTAATTCTAAGAGCTAAATGTTAGAGAGAACTAAATTCAACAATGATGAGCGGGTATTTCTAAATTCAAGTAAAAAAAGAAAGCAAAAGGTGAAAATCCGAGATAAAAAATTCATAGTTTTCTTTTTTTGTTACAACAAGAAAATGAAGTAAAAAAGGACATCATAGTTAAACAATGATAGAATTCATTGTCAATAATGAATATTTTATTAAATTATATAAAAAATTTAGAAAGACATATCACTTTTAAAATTAAGGATTCATTGAAATACATTATTTGGATCAAGGCGTATAATTTCTATTGTCATTAATTTCATAAGATGTATTGAAATTCAAATTAAGATTAAGCAATAACACCTGAGAAGAATAATGAAATTGAAAACTACGATTTGAGATATTTGATATAAAGGAAGTCAGTTGACTTGTTGAGAACGAGAAGGTAGATCTTAAATTTCAAGTATATGAATAAATGTAAACAGTTAATCAGTCTTTCCATAATGAAAGGAACTTATATCATTGGTTTGCTTCCTTCAATAGTAAGTTAAAATTAAACATCCGATTCATCTAATTCCCCGACAGTGTCTTCATGGTCAGATCACAACATTTATCTTTTCTTCATTATATCACGTTTCTTTAACTTGTTCTCTGTATTATCAGGTGATATAAACGGTCTAAGACTTGGATCAATGAACCCATTGACAATGCAATCATCGTCCATTTGTCCATTGATTACTGTCAAGAGTTCTGGGGTACATAGTAAGGTCAAGAACAGACAAATAGGGGAATACAGAAGCTTGTACGAACATATCTGTATCCCTCTATGTTTTAAGGCAAGCTAATCAGGTAGACTAATTATGGGTTAGAAACTAGGCCTTTGTGCATAAATATGGGAAGATACATACGATATAGGGATACCAAATTAATGTGTTTATATGCTCTAAGATATTACTGCAGAAGACAAGAATGGTGTTTCTAACTGACAGATTTAATAGTATAATATATACAAGAAACTCAGCAATATACGGCTATTCAATCATTTTAAATGATGGATTACAGGATCAATTAGAAAAAACTCCAAGAGACAAGGCAACCTAGGAGAATCACCACAAGAAGATTGTCGAGATAAAGGAGAACCATTACAGTAGAGTTCTCTGAATTAATGCTCTTCATAGTATGGCGGTGTTGACTGAATGTACTGCTCATTTTCCTCATCTTCATCTTCATCATCCTCTTCAGCCGCTATCCAATTACTGCGGTAATGTTGTGAAATTGCTTGAACATTATCCCGCAGCACATCTGGATAAAATGTACCAATTATATTAGTTGCTGATGGAACTACAACAGCATTTGGCAAGCTCGTTAACAAGCCAAACTAACTAACCTTGAGGCTCTAGTCCATGATTCTTTTCAGCTGGTCTAAGATATCAGTTAAGGTGGAGAGACTAACAGAGAATGAAGATAGCAATTTGCTTTAAATTAAACAGTTTCGAACAAAGAAATAAGTGTAAAATTCAAATAAAAGGCTTCATTCCTAGTGTCTGGTTTGAGCATCCCATACTTTGTATCTGCTCTGAGAATTCAACCAGGTAACGGATATAAAGAAAGAAACGACAATAACATTTGCAGCCACAGCATCATGGGGGAAAGTAAATTATGATAGAAGTTCTAAGATATTGTCGCAAATAGAAACATCAAGGATACAAATTGGAGTCAATGGGATTATTTCCTGCCACTGATGTTACTCTTGAAATTTGCATTGTGCTAATTCTTTGAATTTCTCTTCCGCCATCATCATTCAAAACTGTTTCTCCTTGTGCCTGCCGCTCTTCTAGAGGACTAATGCTTTTAAATGCACTTGCTGCAAAACGAAAAAGCTAATGAGAATTTTGATCAATAAAAAATTATCCAATCCAAATATTGAAACTACCTGAGAGGTCCGACCAAATTCGGGTGTGATCAGATGGAAGCTCTGATGATGCATTTGCTCTACAGTTCTCTTGCTGCATGTAAGATGCATTTCCTTCTTCAGTATTAGGCGGTACTCTGGTGGACCTCGCAGGAGGTTCTGAGACAGCCCCTTCATGAAGCTGAGATGTTAACATGGTAGCCAGCACAAGGGTGGCATCAAAATTTGAGTGAGACCCATCTTCCAAACCGAACTTAGGTGCCAAAAGAACGGGTCTGCTCGCCAAACACAGTATCATTCAAGAATTAAGGTAGATACCAAATAGTAACTACAAAACACAAACATAAAAGTAAAATCCAGAATGCAAGAAAATAGGTATATTTATTTGGGCGTTTGTAGCTTATTTCTCCAAACTAAAATCCAGGACGATTTGTCTTTGCATCTTTTCACATTTCCTTAGTTCTATTTGGGGTTTAATTTATCAAAGCAATATGCATGATGTCATAACTTAAAAGAGAAGGAATGCATTTGTACTCATAGCGCACAACCATGTCATTGAGGATAAACTGTGTTAGATACCAAATACATCTTACTCGCCAGCTTTCTCGAAATGTAAATGGATGTCAACTTCACAGCCCTCACAAAATGAAAGAAATGCCTGCAGTTTGAAGAGAAAAAATACCAAGTGTATTTTAATACGTTAATTTATGGTAGAATGGAAAGGAATAACATAGATTCTGAAAGATAACAATAAAATTTCAAAAACATGATATTTAACTGAAATCTCCAACAACATTTGCTAAACTTAACTACGTCAACCAAAAATTCACAAACAAAAGGCTAGGCCTACCATACCTTCAGTTCTTTTACACTGAAAGTCACATCTACTGGATCTCCAGTATGAACATACTGCAAAAATTCTTCTTTAGGATCTATCCACAGTTGGGTGTGCAGCAATGTATCATTGTCTGCCATGACATCCACACACATAAATATATACAGTTTGCAATAAAGCTACCAACCAAAGAATCCTCTTTACCTTTGGTTGGGTCCATATAACTTCGAAGTTCAACCGCCTTCCCACCAATTTCATTTGCAGCATCAAGAGGTAGAGAAGAAGGTTCTGTTGCAATGATAGTGATCTCTTGAAGAGAGGACTGAAAATTAGCAAGTAACCTGTTCAGATCTCGAGGCCTCACAACAAAGTTGCTGGGAAATTTTTGCCTATCAAGGGACAAGTGTTGTATGTCAGGTTCTACATTGCAAGTAATCCAATAGCTTTTTCTCATACCTGCAGTCAATGAAAAGCGTATCCATTTTAATCCACATTAGAGTCAAACGTGTGTTGGAAGACACACACACGTTGTTAAATGGTGACAAAATAGCAGCATAAATGATGAGATGCCTAGCACCATTTACACAGTAAATCCAATCATTGATGGATATTTAAGTACAATGAATTGAAGTTACAACAATGTCCCTAAGCTCATTTAAGAAAAAAATTGCTACTATAGACTTTTAGAACATTAATACGCAGCAGACTTCAAAATCTGCAGAGGAAATGACGTATAGTGATGGGCAGTAACAAATCCCTTAGGTGCTCACCAATATAAAATATGCAGTGGACATGCAGAAGCTAACATTCAATGTTACACCTAACCCACTTGAAAAAAAGGGGGCCATGTCATCAGTATTGAAAACATGCTTCCATAACGTTGGCCAAATTCAAAATGTGGCTAGTTTTAATTCAGAAACCAACTACATGATTGGTCTCCCATGGTAACCAAATTAATTCCAATAGCAATTTCTTGCACTATAACTTTCCCTTGTTGAGCAACCACCAGAGATTGTGCATACACTAAATAAGCAATTTACCATTATAGCAATCCAAAATCCACCGCACTTTGGGAGCATCGGGATCAGGCAGCCTCACAGTCAAATGATCAATATTCGTAATAGGTGTCCTTAGAACAGCACAAACAGCCTAATCAAAGTACGTGAGAATGAATTTATTATTTGCAAACCTCATTTAATTTAAAGTGAGAAAAAGACCGCTCCGCACCTTCAGAAGCACACTACATTGCACGGAATTACCAGAAACAGTATACGCGTCAAAGAAACCAGGCTTGAAAGCGATGCATTCATAGGCAGAACGCGACGAATTAATAGTGTGGAAAAGAAGCTGTAATAACAAAATCAAGAAACAAAAATTAGTAGTACGTAAGTGCATAACAGTCCTAAACAATCAATATTCAACATTCTCCAGTTCCTTAAAAGCACTAACTATGCCGGCAAAACCCTAACTAAAGTGTAAGGAGCTAATCCAAACAGCAAATCATGTGAGAAAACAGAAATAGCTTTTCCAATAAGTAGAGTGGCGCCATAATCAAAGCGCGATTCCAGTGTCTCTTAATCTGGTTCGAAATTATCATTAAACGAAATTCCGTTAGGATTGAGAAATGGTGAAAAAAGGAAAAAAATAAAGCGAGAACTGGAGTTGCAGAGGAACGTTATTGTTACCTGAGAGGAAGAGGCTTGAATTGCGAGCTCGTTTCCGATGCGTGCGAGACAAGTGATGCATCGCGCAAAGGTTTTGAGAGCGTTATCGCTTAACGTGAATTCCATAGTTCGTTCCACACAGCACAGTGCGAAACGCGCTTTTTTAGGGTTCGCGCCTTGGCGGGAAGAAGGCCACGGTTCACATAAGCATCATGCTAACTACTCTGTCGTTCGGTGTAAAATTTAATTAGTAATGGATAATTTGTTCGCGGGAAAGTTGAGTACACATAACCTACACCTGTAGTTTTCTTTTTTAAAAATAGATAAAAATAATAATTTGTTTATAATTAAAATATTTTTATAATTAAAATTAATTTTAATTTATTTTGCATATTTTTCTAAAATTATTTTCAGGAAATTTGTCCAAATTGTTATATTGTTTTAGTTTTTAGAAAAGCAAAGTTATTTGTTTCCAGTCTCTTAAAAATTTGTACCCAACGTGTAATCTATATTTTTTAAGTCAAATCATTTAATCTAGTTCTCCATTTTTATAGAAAATATTGATAGTTTTTTTTTTTTTTTTTATTTTTTTACAACAAAATTTTTAATTTTTTTTTTTTTATTTTTTTAATTTTTTTTTTTTTTTTTTTTG
>Ga0099824_1008343_pt1 | contig 13283 bp, 7 predicted proteins | sample SiratrowhiteBW_FD_76837 | JGI IMG/M metagenome (GOLD analysis project Ga0099824, IMG submission 76837) | Root nodule microbial communities of legume samples collected from California, USA - Siratro white BW | ecosystem: Host-associated > Plants > Roots > Nodule | place: USA: California... | reverse complement strand
ATATATAAATATATATATATATATATATATATATATATATATATATATATATATATATATATATATATCTCCAGTTTTTACTTAACACACTATAAATATAAGAGGAGGCAGAACGAGTTTGATTATATTCTAAGAAGCAAACTATATAGTATTTAAGTTACTCATTTTATCATTGAATTTTTCCAATATTTAAGAATAAGACATTGTATCATAATTTATTTTAATCAATAAACATGAAATATTTTCACATAATTTATCGTCACCTCATCTCCTTTTCACCTAATTAAATGATTAGATCATTAGTAAATTGAAAATAATTGTTAAGGTAAAATATTTATAATTGTAAAATTAAGTAGCGACTATGTGTTAGTAAATTGACAATAATTGGTAAAGTGAAAGACGTATAATTGTAAATTTAAGATAGTAAATGTAAGACGTAAAATGTTTAAATATTAGACTTTAAAGTAAATAGGAAATGAAGTCTATAAATATAATTTAGACTATTCATTTCTAAGTTCATTTTAAAATCTTGAGTTTAGAAAAACTCATTTCTCTTTCTACATTATTTTCATTACAAAACAAGCTTTTAAGTTCTTTTCTTCCTCTTCTCTACATATATCATTAATATATACATATCATCAATCATATTTAAGCTTTAAGTTCTTTTCTTCCTCTTTTCTATAGTAACGAACTAAGAGCAGATGTTATCCATCATCCATGTAAGATTGCATTATGGAGACTTACTTAGGTTGGTGGAGTTGATTGGAAAAATATGAAGAGATCTTTGGGTAAAAGCATGCTTCACTTTAGGTAAAGAGGGCTAATATTACATATTAAAATAATGTGTTTGTTATTTGGATCAATGATATGTATATATTGATGATGCAATTCATGGGTATATATTTGAGTATATCAATGTTCATGATTATGAAATGAAGAGATACACAATTGGCATGAGATCTGCAGATGTAAAATATGATGAGAAAGATGTATTATTAGATTTGGATGTTATAGAATGATTTTGATATGAAGAAACGTCAAAAAAGTTCTTGTGAAATAGTAATTTTTCTTGCTCTCGGGTTGAATATCACTCAAGTAATGTATGATCTCAAGTATAGCTAAAGCGATGTGCATTAATTACATTGACCACCTTACGTCACTCAAACAATTGGTTAGTTATTCAAATAACATGATGTATGACTTATGTGTTAGCTTGTGGCTTAAGCGAGAGAAGACAAAATGATTATCTTTTCTCACAAAGCATATTGCTCAAACGTTGGAGAGAGCACTCAAGTGACATATGACTTTTGGTTCGAGCATTGAGTTGGACACTTATATGGCTAAGGCATTTCATACGTGTTCTGAATATGTGACACTGCATGACACGTGGTTTAGACGTTCAAGTGCTGGATGGAGGCTCAAACTATTGAAGGCAATGCAATGGATATTCTTCAACAAGTGGTTGTCGCTCAAGTGTTGCATAAAAAACTCAAACAATGAAAGCTCAAGCAATAAAGTGGTCACTAAAACGAGGGGACTGAGAGAGGGTGATGCTCTTGAGTTACATTTTGCTAAATGGCAAAGGTACCACTAATGGAGGCCTATCTATGAACAAACACATTTGATTCTTAACTGTAACATCCCTAAGGTTCATAGCTAAGAGGATAGAAAAATATAAAGCCTCAAAAAAGAAGACTACTACTTTGAAGAGTAAAATATCAGGATTTCGTTCTTCTTTCTTAGTCTTGTAAAAAATGTATAGGTGTGCATATTTTGTTGTAATTGTAGGATTTTGTAGAGATATAAGGCCTCCAATTGGGCCTTACAAGAGGCATCCAAGCCCATAGAAGTGGATGTCCAAAGCTTGAAGAATACTCATGAAAGAAAGTCTCACATTCACCTTTAGGCATAATTTGGATGACACTTTTCTCCCTAATGTGTGACACCTAGTTTGACTTTCAGTACTAAATTATTTTGGCTAAGCTTGCAAGGTTATATATATATATATATAACCTCTTGCTCCATATATAACTCACTTTTGAAATTCAATGAGATTTGAATAACTTTAAAGTATTCTCTTATTCTTTTGAAAGTCAATTTATCCTATTTTTTTTTCTTGAGGGATTCTTCTTTGAAAGATGTTCTAAACTAAGTTTCATTATAAGCTTGGTGAAGTTTAATAATTTTCTTGTCTCCCTTGGAGTTTCGTTGGTTATATTGAAAAGGTCGCTAAGTGAGAGAAAGTCATTCAAGCAAGGAGAGTTTGCCCAAGCAACAATGTGTTGGATTGTGATGATTAATGATGTGTTATATGTTTTCACATGATGACACCAAGTATAAAATATGATATTAATCATATATGCTCTAGATAGATATGATTAGTGTTGAGTTGTGTCACATGATGTATGCCCTTTTTAGGTGGCCCTTTATGGGTGTTGGATCCAAGTTGGATCACTTATATACATATATATGAATTGAATATATATATATATATATATATATATATGTGTGTGTGTGTGTATATATATCTATAAGGTTTAGCCTTAGATAAGTGATCCAAATTGAGTGGTTGTATGACCTTCGTATATGATATAGGAATACTTAGAGTGATAAGCACAAAAGTGGTATTAGGCCTTAGACAATAGTGATAAGCACAAAACTTATGTTATAATTTGACTTCATGTCATCTAATCACGTCGATAAAACTTCAAGTGGTAAAAAGTTAAGATAGACTTATATGTAACTTGATATAATAAGTGTCCATGGTTAATGGCAAATGTTTTGTCACCGTTAACATTGAGGACATAAGCCAACTAAGGTCTAGTGAGTCAAAATATGTCAAGTGTTGATCTCTAGCAATTCTTATTTGTCATGATTTAGAGTACTGTGGAAGACACTTTATTTTTAATTATAACATAATGTATGGTTAAATATGAGTTTATTGTGATAATAAAATATGAATAATATAATATATGATGATAAAATATGAAGGATATGATAAAGGATGATAACATATGAATAATGATGACATATGATGCAAGTAAGGATGAGAATATATAATAATAATAATATTCATATAATGTTATATTTTGTTTAAATTAATTCACCCTTATATATTTTGTGTATGTAAGCTGTCACGATCATATCTTGTACCGAAGCCAATTTTATTACAGGTGGAATTAGAACCGGATAGGCTTCATGATGAATTACTACGTGTACGATAGGAGTTCAATGCTGTTTGTATTCGTTTGGGGACTTAGTCCTGATGTTTGATTAAAGTATATGTACATACTACTTATATGTATATTAATAGACAATAATTCTGATAGGTGTAGAGTAAAATTTACAAAATTAAAAGCTCAATGACAAAATTTAGAATGCTCTGGTGAAATTCATAAAATTGAAAAAATTTATGAAAGTACAAAAGTTCAGTTATAAAATGTGTAATTTAAAATATAATGCATATTCTATTATGGAGAGGATGTGAACTCACATTGGGCATATCATCACGTGGTCAGTCACTTGACATCCAATTGACGAAAATGTAAAAGATGTATAATTTCGAAATTTATATGATAAAATTGAGGCAATAAGTGGAAAAATCTAGTGGTAAAATATGAAAATATGCCGATAGCTAACTAAGTCAACAAAATAGAAAGCAGATAGTTACCATCCAAACTTCAAAGGCACTATCAGATTCACCAAAGATTCATTAGTTACGCAATTATCTACATAATTCCAGTATGTTAAAAGGATCATACTGTTGGTTGAGTAAACAAAATTGGAAAGCAGGTATTTACACATCCAAAAGCACTAGCTGACTCACAAAGATCATCTGCTATGCAATCTGCCCAATATATCTGTTGTCGCAGTTGATGTAAAGTCCTTAGTTTCAATATGGTCCACTTCAATGCACACATCCTTTAATGCAGCAGCAGATGATGTTCGGCCAAGATTTTTACTGTGCCTCTTACAAAGCTGAGATAATGCTTGAACAATTTCGCTCATCGGTGGTCTGCTTTCGGAGACTTCATTAACACACATGAGTGCAAGTGAAGCCAAGTCGTTAAGATCATGCACATCATATTTTCCATTTAATTTCTCGTCCACAATTTCTTCCCATCCAACCTTACCCTCACCTTCCATGGCTGCCTAATCATAACCATAAAGAAATTCCGTGTCAATACTTGTATATTTTCAAATGCATCAAGATACATGCATGCAGCATAGCACCAGCACACAAATATAAGTCCACAAACAGATACTGTTCTTACTAGTTTCACGTATTCCATGAGCCCAAGCTGCGGATTCCTGCCAGTGATGAGCTCAAACAGTAGCACACCAAAGCTATAAACATCACTTTTCTTCGTGAAGGTTCTTGTAGACAAATACTCAGGATCAAGATATCCGAAAGTTCCACGGATATTTGATGTGCGAGGTTTGATCATCTCTGGTCTGGAAAGCCCAAAGTCAGTGACCTAAACATATATAAAAAAGAAAAGGTTTTGAGCTTCAATAAAGATAGAAGCAAGTGAAGGGATGTGATGAAAAAGAAAAATTGCAGCAGAATCTTTAAAAAAATAAGGTATCATTTTCAGGAAAGCTTATGGCAGCATCATTTTGATGAATCTATATATAGAAAAGAAAAATTATTAGATGCAAATGCAATGCATAAGTGGAACAACAAATAACAAGAAAAAATGGCCCCCAAACTAATAATGCCCCCAAGAATGTTTTAAAATATCACCAATATCCCTCTTAATCTGTGGGAACTAAAAGTGCAAAGGTCACCTTGGCCTTCATAGACTGATCCAACAGTATGTTGCAAGATTTGATGTCACGGTGCACAACAGGTGGATAAGCCTGCAACAAGTTCGTTTCTGAATAATAAGAAACCAGGAAACTTATTCTATTCCATGTTCTCCATGTGTAAGTTTACCAATATAATTAGTATAATTTGAGTACTATATATACCCCACAATGTAGATACTCCAGTCCCCTTGCAACATCTAGTGCTATGCCAAGCCTCAAATCCCAATTCAGTGGCTCATGATCTTTTCCAAAATCTGCAACACACAAGGGTTAGTAACAGAGAACAAAAAAGAGTACAAGTAAAAATTCTTCTAAGCTCTGGAAGAAAATACGAATTTTTTTTCCTAGAATTATCTTTTGCAAATATGATAAGCAGTCGGTGTCAAAGTTGGAAAGCAGCAATATATAACCAGATTACATTGATCTCCTCATATATGTGGTGATAATTTTGTCAGCAAAATACCTGTGGTTTAAAGCTATAATAAGGAAATAAAAGAACTGTATCTTGAACAGTAAAGCGTGACATGATATAACCACGGACTGGACGACAACCAAGAAAGTAAATATAAAAGTTCAGTCAGAGGATAATCAAATGTTCTATTTTTCAAAAGACAAAAGTCAAAACAACTCAGATGTTCAAATTATTGAGTTAGAAGTTTATTGATATATCATTGAGACAGGATAAAGCCAATACAGATGCTTCCCTGAATTTAGACAAAATATTCTGGTCAAACTATTTTTTTAGGAGCAAATAATGAAGTTGCAAGACACTGAGAACATCTACTCCATTCGGCATTGTACAAAAAAATTCGCCTACTAGTAAAAGTTACAAGAAAAAATGGATCTCTTTCTAACCATACAAATGGGAAGCAAGACTGCCATTGCTCATGTAAGTGTAGAGAAGCATATGTTTTCCTCTTTCTGCCACATATCCCACCAAATCCACAAGGTTTCTGTGATGTAATCTTCCAAGTAATAAAACCTGCTAACATGAAAGGAAAGAGTATTAAGCTGTCTTAGTCTTATCATCCAAAATCATCAGTCAAATTGTAAAATCTCTGCAAGAGGAAAGATAACAGTAAAGAACAGTTTGATAGTAGCTTATTTTAAATTAAAGGTAGTTAGCAGTAAAGTAACCGAATAACAGTTAGCTGTAACTGTTATTGCCACAAGAAAGTAAAGTAGAAGAACTAGTACAAGACATAGGGGACATAGGATGGCATTAATGTATGTGAAAAATTGCAGCCTTGTACTTACATTGACACAACTCAGGTGCCGGCCTTAGTGATCCGGAATTTTTTACCAGCTAAAACTTCAGAAGATTTGAAAGGGAAAAAAATGAAGATAAAAGTATAATTACATACTAAGAAAGACCTTTCAAATTCATCCAGAGAAGTTTTAAATGAAAATTAAATAAACATCAATACTGTAAAAATTTAAGAAATTGTAGTATGCACAGACTCGTTGTTCTTCCTCACATATTGAAGTAAACTTTCTAGAAAATACAAGGGATCAATTAGTCTGTTAAAGTGGTATTCTGCAGTATATATATGGATTATGAGTGAAAGATTAATAATGTAAGACTTTTTTACCCAAATTAACTTTTAATGTAACGTAAGATACAGTTTTCTATTTTCGAATATATTTTTCAAGGTAAAGAATCATTAGAATTCACAATGCAGAGAATCCTACTGGGAGGCTATATACTATTGGGAGCCTAATTCTATACAAAATTCCACATTCAATACAAAAGCAAAAAGCAATTTATAGACACATCAATAGAAACCTAAGCACATCATTTACCTCAGTTAAAAATTCCTGCTCTCCTTGTCTTGAATCAGTACCTAAGACTTTAACTGCAACTGTCTCACCTGTAGCCATCTGCGCTTTATAAACAGGACCAAAGGCTCCGTTGCCAATGATGGTGGTGAAATTAGTAGTAGCCCTTTGTATATCTCTGGAAAAGGTGTCACAAGGTCACAAAAAAAAGATTTAAAACATGAGGTAATACGCAGCACAAAAGGCAACAACTAAAAGGAAAATAGAGAGATGATTCCCAACTTCAGTTACTTAGCTACTAAGAAATATATTATACAAGACCAATATATTCAATGCAAGAGAGAAAAAAAATTCTAAAGTTGGTTTCAAACACCCCTCCCCGCCCCCCACTGTGTTTTTCTTTCACAATTCCAAGCTGAATTATATATTTTCTTAGCAGTATGTTTCATATTTTAATCTTCTTTTATTTCAGGTTATATTTTCTCTCTTCTCTGCTGGAGAAATTTCATTGCATTCATGCTGTTTATAATATCTAGACAATTTTACTATGGTCATGGTTTGGAAAAAGATCCCCCAACTCTTCCTGCCACGATGTCTCAGGGTTTTTGAGACTCCAAGATATAAAAAAAGAATAAGACAAAAGTCCGACCACACAAAGAATTGACTTCACATTCAACCTAAATCTTAAGATGTTAGGTTTGTAAGTCTTTTTTAATATGTTTTCTAATCTTTATTCAATGCAAGACTAGACTCACACTTAGTTACCTAACACATTTAATTCGACATTTTTTATTTTCCCCATCACTTTGGGTTCCCAGATATTACCACATTTTGGGTTATCACACACAATTGTTGAACTTTTTTGCCTCCAGAAGTGCTAGCAGAATAACATATATCCAGAAGAAATATTAGTTTTGCACAAGCATCTCTTCTCAAGATAATTAATTATTAGTAGGGTTTAAAAAGCTAAGAGATTATAGTAGCTGCACACTAATTTACAGTAACTATCAGGCAACAAAGTAAGAAACAACAGTGCAATAAAGATCATCGTACTTGTAAGAATACTTGGGAATTCCACATGCTGACATCGCACTGCTTCTCCTAAGAGTTTCCAACCACAAAGGCGTGTTACTCCACTCAGATGTCCTGGGTGACTCCTCGCCCTCTGATAATGTTGAATTAGAACCAGACCTTTTGACATTAACAGGAACGGTCACTGCTATGTGAGAAATGCTCTTATCAAGCTTTGCACGCTTCCTCCCCCTCATGAGGCAGAATACTATGGATACTGTCAAACTTATCCCAACCACAAAGCCTATACAAATTCCTATTATGAAAATCAAGGTAGGTGTGTTCATCTGATTTAAACTGAGAAATGTATTCTTCATAGTTTAGTGTCTGCCCATTGTACCTGAAAATCACAAATACAAAAACTAATGAAAGTCACCCAACTAGTAGCATATCTTTCATAGATAACACCGAAAAAACAACATCTACATAATTTTGTTTCAGCAGGCATTCCTTACAGATAGTTACATAATCAGCTAGCATTTCTTGACTAGTTAGTTATTTCAAACTATCAACAGATTCATTTATTGAAAGTTTTAAGAAACTGTGCATTTTTTGCACAAGCCGCATTGTTTGTAATTTCTCACTATATGAAAAATGGCTAGGAAACCACAATCACCACAGTAGATTAAAACATTTTTTATTTCTCTGGGGGTAAATCACAAAAAGAGACATCTTTTTTTGCATTTGAGATGAAATCAACATATGGTGCTTCCCATTTCCCACTTTCTCCACTGCTTTCAATCAAAGAAGATTTTGCAAATGATAAATTCTCCAAGAAAGACGAAGCTGAAAGAGATAACCTCACAAAGCTTTAGAGTTTGCGTAAGCATAATTTCAAAACAAACTTGCCTTACCTGAATGACTCATGTCATCATCCATTCCACTCAACTTGCTTAAAATTTAAAAGCTCAAGCAATCACTACACATTGGTGAAATGAACACTCCGTGAATCACAATCTCATTGCATAAGAAGAAACAAATGGCAGGCACTTTACGATAAGCAAATCAAGCTCAAAAGAATATAAAATAAGTCTTACACGTGACTCATCCAATAAGAATAGACAAAACAAAGACAAAAATGTGTCTAAACACAGTCACATATCTAAAAGTCTAATAATAAAAAATTACAATAAAATAAAGCACATAAAATTCTAATAGTAATTAGAAAATGAAAATGCAAGAGTGAACATGTAATTCTTTTTCATAGTATAAGAAAATGAGGGTTTTCTTACAAGGGAAATGAAAGACAGAAGCACGAAAAGTGGTAGTGCTACAGAATGAGCAAGACATTGAACAGCATTGGTTCAGAGTTGAAAGTATTGTTGTGTCATGTATGTACCTGAAAGTGAAAATTCTGAAAATTCGAAAACTGTGAAAGAAGGATCAATGAAAAATGTGCAATGAAGAGTAAACAAAAGCCAAGGGCGGATTTTACGCGTGCCGAGACAGAATCAATAGCCCTGTGTACAGAAAAATGATGAAAAAAAAAAAAAATGGGAAAAAGCAGATCCAAGTGATGTGGCGAATTGAATGCTTTGCTCATTTTCCTTTTTTTTTTTTTACTTTTTTCCATATGTAAAAAATTTAGAACTGTGTTTTTTTTATTTTAAACAGACATCTTTTTTTCAAATTTATTATAAAGGACACATTTTATCTTATAACACACTCTTTTATTTTATTTAATAAATAATATATTTTTAAAATATAAATAAAAAAATTGTTTTAAATAAAAAATTTGAATTAATTAATTATATTTCTTTTATCTTTTATAATGTGTTCTTATATGAAGTTTAGTGGAAAATAAGGGTCTCATGACTGAATCCCCAAAAGGTATGAGATCACTTTTTTTATTATTTTAATAAATTATGTTTATTGTTATTATATTTTGATTCCTTCTTTGCTTAAACAAATTAATGTTAAATAATTTAGGAGAATTAAAGTTTTATAATATAAAACTAAAACATCTTAAACAAAAATTTAATAAATTTATTATAGGAATATCCATTTTATCTTTCCTAATATTTTCTTAAATGACATTAATTATATTCAAAATTCAAAGATTTAGTCAAGATCTAACTTGATGTTAAAAAAAATATTATTATTTTAAATTTTAAAATATAATAATGAAATATACAAAACAGTATTGATAAGAAAAAATATACACTTAAATTTATAAAAATTAAATTTAAACTCTAATGTCATAATTCATAATATATAAGAAAAAAAAGTGAGAACAAATGTAATACACTACAATAAATTTAGTCATATATTTTATAGTATTTATTTATTTATTTTTATACTAAAATAATATTTTCTTAAAAATGAATATATCTTTTTAAGTAATTTATCGTTTAATCACACTATAATCTTTATGATAATTTTAAAATAGTTAATTAAGTTATTCAAAAAATTTATTAACATTTTATTTTTATATTTTAAAGATTTCATTTTTTATTTTTATTTAAATTCCAATCAATATAATGTTTTTAAATAAAAGAAGTAATATGAATGATACTTTACTAAAATATATGGGAGTTACCTATCATTTATAAAATATAAAAAATATAAATATTTGTTTAAAAGATTGTGAGAAAATAAATGTCAATTTATTAAAATTATAAAAGATGTGAACATTTATTTTAATACTAAAAATATTTCTTAAAATAACAAGTATGATTCAAATTATACAATGAAGATAAATGTCATTTACCTATTATTATTATTATTATTATTATTTATAATTATTATTATTTATAATTATTATTAATTAAGTAATTAATTAAAAGTGTCTACTTTATTATCTTTAGAAACAAAATGTACTTATTAATGTGATGTTAGTTACATTAAGAGGATATATTATTTGATAATTTTTCCTCGACATTATTTTTTAAATAAATAGTTTTATTTTGTAATAAATAAAAAATAATTTATTTAAAAAAATAAATAATTGAATAAATTTTCTTTACTTTAAAATAAATAAATAAATTTTTAAATAACGCTTATATACTTTTTTAATATTATTTTTATAAAAATATATATTTTTTAAATTATATTTTTAATTAATTATTCATAAAATAATAACACTATAAACATAATAAAATTATTAAAGTTGTAAAATTATATATTTTTATGTAATAAAAGTGTGTTTTCGCTGGTAAAGTGTTATTATACAATTTTTTTCATCTTGTCTTTTCCATGAAATATAATATTAGGAAAAGGCTCTTAATGAATAAAGCTTTAAATTATTAACAATTTTTTTTTTAAAAAATTATTTTTGTTTTCTAAAAATATTATTCAACAATAGAGGTTTTAAAATATTTGATGTTATGTAATTGTTATTTAAATTTATTTGAACAATATTATAGAATAAATACTAATAAATTGTAATTAATTTTTATTAATTATAGAATTTTAAAATAAAAAAATTAAATTTATATGTGTTAATACTTATTATGTATTTTTATACAATTAAAATAAAATTATGTTTATTAAAATAATTTAAATATTTTTTATTTCATCAATTAAATAATATTCTATATGAGACAGTTAATTTTAAATAGATTATTTTTTATGAAACAAATTTTAATCTATAAATTTTGATGGACTAACCATATCATTTAGAATATGATCAAGATAAATGATAATTTATTAAAAAATATCATTGAATTTAAAAATATATCATTGAATTATTTATAAGATCATCTAACTTGATATACATGATTCTATGAAACACTTTGTGACACAAGCTTGTGTAAAATGAAGAGCAATATAAATTAAATTCTTTTAAATTCATTAGACTTTTTGATAATAGTAAAATTGATTCTCATACCTCAAAAGAATAATGAACATTAATACACCTTGTAATTAAATATATAAAAATGATTATCTCACTACTAGAAAGACATCATTAGAAAGAAAATTATACAAATTAAATTTATTAAACTTTTTGATAATAGAAAAAATGACTCACATGTTAGATAAAAATATATACAGTAATACACTTTGTAAAAATATATATGTAAAAATGGTTACACTATTAGAAGTACATCATTAGAAAGAAAATTGAACAATACTCACATCAGATTTGGTGATGTTTGGGAGAGTTAATCCTTTTATTTCAAATATTTATTTTTTTATATGTAGAAGTTACAGTTTGAACAATACTCATGTGAGGTTATTGAAAGGGGAAACATTAAGGATATTCAACACTAATGAGCCTTAAACAAATCATATAAGAGACCAAGACATCACCTTCTACCCAAAACTTTAAGATAATAGGTTTGTTAGTTTTTTTTTCTATAGATTGTTCAACTTTTTCATTCTTACTCATGTGAGATTCAAACTCAAACTTAGAATCCTAACAATACTTGTAAAAGTCAAAAGTGACTTAATGTCAAAGATTTTTTTTTTTCTTTATCTCAAATGAAGATAAAAGAGATAAGAATGAGTAACTTTATATATTCATACGAGCTAAAAGTGACAAGGAAAACACTTATGTAATCTTCAATTATAGTGAAATCTTTTAAGGTTTTCTTAAAAGAAAACTAAATGTAATTTAATTCGAATGACGCATTATAGAAACAAGTTCTCACCAAACTTTTTATTACACATTTTTACTGTCTTCTTACATATCCTTGTATAGCTTTTATCAAAAAATATTTTGAACTAGTAGACAGTCTCTATAAATCGTCTACTCATATATATTTTCTAAAGTCATTTTCCAAAAAGTTTTAAGTGTTATATTCAACCTCTCTCCTATAAAGATTTTCTATCATTTCAAATATATTAAAACTGAAATACTATATAGACAAAGTGTTATTTGAGAGTTAAAATTGTTTTATAAGAAGCAATTTAGGTTAGTGCAAGTGACAAGAAACTCACTTTGCTTAAGTAAAGTGATTAAGGTTTGATTTCTAACCTTTTGAAATGTAGAAAACTCCATCTAAAAGGTAATAGCTACTTATTTCATGTTTGTTAACTCTTAAAAGAATATTAGTTCTCATGTTTGACTAAAAATTATTTGATAAGAAATATTCGTTTTTAAATTTAAAGATTTTGAGTTTTAATATTTTTTTTTTCAAAATTGAGCACAACATAGGCCGATTCACAATGTTACATATAAATTGTATTCAATCTTTAATACTTTCCCTATATAAATTAATTTGGAGGTTGTAGAGATTGAAACAAATTAAAAACAAAATTAAAATGCAACAGTAATTGAAATATAATTAAAAGCAATCAAAGAGTGAAAATAAATTAATAGAGAATGAGATGTCATCTCACAAATCTAAGAACCAAATTATTTCTGTTATTATAATACTCTAAAACTTAATTTGAATTGTTTAATATTGATTTCTTGAATTGATTCTCAGTAATTGGTTCTCTATGGAAGAAGGATGAAGAACACTAATGACATAGGGACATGAAATAGGGACATGAAAAAGACAAAATTGAAAGAAAATGAAAAGAAAAAACAATTTATAAAATTGCAAAACTTAACAATGATTTGTATCTATATGTTTAAAGGACATGTAGGTTTATATATATATATATATATATATATATATATATATATATATATATATATATATATATATATATATATATATATATTAATTACT
>Ga0099824_1008341_pt1 | contig 13288 bp, 9 predicted proteins | sample SiratrowhiteBW_FD_76837 | JGI IMG/M metagenome (GOLD analysis project Ga0099824, IMG submission 76837) | Root nodule microbial communities of legume samples collected from California, USA - Siratro white BW | ecosystem: Host-associated > Plants > Roots > Nodule | place: USA: California... | reverse complement strand
CAAATCGATTGTTCCAGGATAAGACCCTTCAACCCTGTGAACTAGACGAGCAACTTCTTCTTCTCTAACCGAACTATATGATTGTACCCTATTGGCACTCAGCAGCTGAACTATACAAATTTTTCTTACGTGCTTCCAATAATCACCGTAAGGAGCGAAAGCCATGTTTGTGCAGTTGTAGAAGAGGTATTTGGCTGAGAAAAGTTGTGGACGGTTAGAAAGTGCAAGGTCATGGGTTCTCAGCACTTCCTTTGCTAGTTTTGCTGAGGAAACAGCCACGGTTGGGATCTGACCAAGTTGAAGGAAAATGATGGGACCATACTTTTGTGCGAGTCTTTGAAGAGCTATGTGGGGTGAGGTTCCAAGCTGGTGGAGATTGCCAATGACGGGTATGGTAGAAGGACTTGGAGGGAGATTAGAGCTATTTCTCTTTCTTGATTTTTGTCTCAAATGGTATTTCATCAAAAGAGCTATCATCAAAATGGTTGCAAAGAACAAGAATGGTTTGAATTCTTGGTTCAAGCATTGGAACAGAGCCATTTGCAATGAGTCTTCAAGTTCGTATTGTATCGTAATCATACCATATCCCTCTTGAGCTAATCTTTTTATATATTGGTTCAAAATTTTTCAAAGAGTGCTCCACCAGGTGCATGGTGACATGAATAGACACGTGGTGCTCTAACCTTCGATAGAGTCATTTTCTTTCTAAAGCTTGAGTATGGATAATTCACCTTTCTTTCTACCTATATGTTTTCCTTTTTAATTTTAGAGACTGTGATGATAGTTTCAAACTATTAAATTAATTTATAAAGATTTAATTTATTATTTTAAGAACTCATTTGATTGTCATAAATTAAACAATTCGTAATTTTTAAGTTTTAATGATCTTCTATTATTTTCTTAATTTAAAAATTTAATTTGATAGACCATAAAGATTCCAAAAATTAAATTGATAAATATAAAATTTTAAAATAAATATAAATATAAATTATTATTATTATGTTAAAAAAAGTGATAGTCACCAAATACAGATAATTTCTTTATTTATAATAATCCTAGACCATTCAAATGAAATTGTCTATGTATGCTTTTAAAATATTTTAAATTTGTAACTATTCAAGATAACAAAGACGCTTGAATACATTTTTCTTTAAATATTTTTATACAATTTTAATTATTATACATTAGAATACATTTTTCTTTATACAACTCTTGTCCCAGATTAGAGTCTTCAATTTTAATTTCTCAATCTTAATTTATGTAATATTTTTGCATTCTAATTTTCATAAATCTCATGCGGAAAAAAGAAATAAATTACACTTATATCTATTAAAGTTTTTTTTTTTGAACTATACTTTCATCTTAATTTTTTTAAATCATACACAAACCTTTAATTTCTTTTAGAAAAACACAGCACTGACCATATTTTTACATTACACATGTACTTATTAAATTTTTTAAAGAAAAAAATTACTTACACTCTCTGTGAGAAGTTATTCAAAAAGAAAAGAAAAATATAGGAATAATTTAAAAAAAAAAACAAAATACGAATATAGTTTTGGGCATAAAAAAATAATGAATTTTAGCCATGTGATACCGAAAAATAACATGACAAATAAAAGATGGATGATAAAAAAATGGACTACGGTATATAATATCTGAACACTTGACATTGAATAATAAAAATATAAATAATAAAAAAAAGTGTATTAGATTTTAGAGAGGTGATTAAGTAAAAGATAAAACAAGATTAGTAAAAAAGTTAATCAAAATTATGTTTCACTCAAAATATATGATTATGTTTTGTTATAATTATAAGATAACTACGTGTTGATTTATGGATTAAGTTATATTTTTAGTTTATACGTGTTGATTTATAATGGGTCACGAGTTAAAAAATGGGTTAACTTAATTCAATTTATTCTTTAAGTCACATAAACTTTACGTGAATCTTCTGAGCTACTACAGCGTGTAGTTGCTGATAGGAAACCTGTTCGATTAAAAAAATGCAGGCCAGGCGTTTACATTTTTCGCAATGTCGATTTTGTTTAACCACTCTACAATATTATGTTTATGTTTGACCACTCTAAAATATTATGTTTAGATGAAAGAACTTCTTGATTTAAAATTCTATTTGACTGATACAATTTGCTTATTTTAATAAAAGTATAATTTTTTTTACTTATTTTAGGTATTATTGTTAAAAAAATACACCAAAAAAAATCGTTTTCAGTATCAGAATAAAGGAGTGAAAGTGTGGAAGGCTAGAGAAGCTAATCAGACTATAGTAAAAGAAGAAGTCCAAGGTGAAGAATAACAGTGATTCGATATGGAAAGGTGGTCAGAACATTACGACACACAGACGGTGAAAGCAAAAGCATTATGTCTGGAGAGAAGATTATAAATTCTTTACGTTAAGACTTGCTAAGGAAAGGGTTGAAAGAGTTAAGGCAGAAATATCTGAATGTATTATGATAAATGAAGAGCTGTACTGAATAAACAAACACTTATAAGAAAATTTTCTCAATGATTGAAATACACAACTTCTATACAATTTCATGAAAAGTGGTGCTAAGCACTTCTTTTGGTTACATTTTTTCTTTTAATATAATTTAGTTCTTTAGAATTTCCTTTTACAAATTTGAATGATTAAATTATATAAATAAAGGTAAGAAAATATGCCAATTAGTTTCAGACGAATTAAATGTTATAAACTTCATCATCCATGTTAAAAAGAAAAGTTTTAAACAATAACTATTGTTATTCTATTTTATAGTTATTAAAATTAAAACTTAATTTGATATCTATTTTGATCACAATTAACAATAATTTGATAGTTAAATATTAATTTCTAAATAATTTTTTTTATTTAGTGGAAACATTTTAATATAATTATTAACTTAATAAAACATAGCATCTAGACGTTATAACCTATTATGGAATGAATAAATCTATCAATGTAAGGAATAAATCTATCAGTTTTAAAAATAAGGCATTGAATAAATCTATCAATTTATGTAAGGAATAAATCTATCCGTTTTAAAAATAAGGCATGTTATTTTTTTTTAAACACACGGATAACCATCATTTAACACATTTTCATGAATTTTAAAAAATCAAATTATTGATAGTTTAATATTTATCATTATTTTCTAAATATCAAACTATTGTAAGAAAAAAATATTTCTTACTTTTTTTATTATCTTTTTCTGTTCTTTCTCAGATTACATATATTTTTAAATTTTATTTTATTAATTCTTCTTAATTGATGATTTATTTTTCTATAATACTCATTATAATTTTAATTTTTGTATAGGAGGGCTTTGTGGATAATTTTCACATTATTGAAGTTGTTTTTTATTGACTTAATAATTTGATGCGAATATTTGATGCAAGTTAATTGGATTTATTCTAATTAAAAACAAAAATTATTCTAATTTGAACCAATTACTTTTTTAATTAAAGTTATACTACTACTAACAATCTGTAGAGATTTTTTTATTATTATTAAAATTGTGCAGTGGCACAATTTTAATTCGACCTTTTTAATTATGCATTTTATATGTGTTCTACGACTCTTTTACATGAACTCGTATATATATTTGTGATAGGATTTATCTATTTTTATAAATTAAAAAAGTTATCTATTTTATAATTTAAAAAAATATATACAAAAGTAATAAAAAAAAATGAAGAGAAGTAGTAAGATGGATTATTTGTCAAGAAAGAAGAGAAAGAATGAAAACGGATAAAGAGCAAAATATCATAAGGAAGAACATGACATTAATTGAATTCAATTTGCTTATTTCAAGGTGACTTGAAACTTACAAGAAATAATCTATATCTAATATAAATGTACTTTTTGATAATTTTTAGATTGATTCTATATCACTAATAATCACATTCAAAAAATAAATATATAATCTACAGGAAAGAATCTATACATAATATAAATTTATTTTAATAATTTTTAGATTGATTCTATATATAAATAAGAACATCTTAACATTTTCAAAATTAAATCTATAATTTAACATTATAAAATCAATCTATCAAGCAAGAAGTCAGGTGAATGTTTTAGCAATTAAATGTATGAAAGAATTATTACTTTTTTCTTTTTCTTTCAATGCTAAAGTTGATTAATTAATAATATTGCTTTCGTGAGCAACACTGCATGCGGTGCTGGGTGATAGAAACAACAAAAAAGTAAGAACAAGGTGATGCGTGGCTACTCCCAGCGACCTTAAGGGACACTCGCAAGCACCTTATTGGAGTTCCCAACAATACTAGTGTCATGTTCCAAAACTCCCATTTTTTTTTTTTTTTCAATACAATACAATACTATTGTGTCATGTTCCATTTTCATAAAGCTAATATAAGCTAATGTTAGAGAATTATACACCTTCACAATCATCGTTTGCTCAGAAATTATATAGAAGGTATGAGGGAAAGATTTTTTTGTATTGTTATTCTAATGATAGTAGGAAAGTTTTAATATTCCTCTGTAAACTATATATATTCACACAGTGACACAAAATAGTATACTTTTGATTTGTTGATTCTTTTTGTTTTCTGCAGAAGCTAAAATAATCATCATCATTACCAAGTAAGAGTTTTCACTGAACCATGGCGGATCCAGCCTCACCTAACCCTGTTGATATGGGTCAACCCTCTTCGGACCCGTGCGTTTCTCTCACAGTCTTATGACTGTTATGACTGTTCTTAAGAGTTGTTCTTATGTATTGTTCACTTTTTTTTTCCTAAGAAACTAGTTAGTGATTGTAGTGATGTTCTTGCTCCGTTTTCTTCTATTATAAAACGCAATTGGAAAACAATTGAAGTATATTTTCAGGCTTATGGCAGAGAAATAAAAGTTGTGTTTGATCTTGGAGCATGAAGTTAATTTCTGCAGTTAGTTGTAACTGAATTGTTTTATTTGTGTCTTTCTGGGTTTTGCCTTCTCTTTTGTGTGTCAGTGTGTTTTGCCAACTGATATGTTCCTTACAAGCAATTAAATATTATGGTGGCGATTCAATAGTTTGGAACAGGAATTATACAGTTTTTATTAAGATTCGATTTTGTGCATTTAAGAAAATTGTACCTCAGAAATTTAAGGTTTTGGTACGGTTCCGTAGTCATCAGGGAAGAGAAGAAAGTTTCTGAGTAACAGTAACAAAATTCCGAGAATATCATGGAATTTCCCGGAATGTCATGAAATTTCTCTAAACATAATTCAATTCGTTGGAAGCATATGCGATTGTTTTTTATATTTAAAACGTCTATCATTCATATTATTCCGCCGGTAAAGGATTTGGCAGTGCAGAAGCACTTTTCGGTGTAATTAATTGTGGTATTTAAGCATATGAACATGAATATAGTAAGTGTAATGTCAAAGCACTGCTGATTTGGTTTAAAATTACACTTGAAATTTCTTAATTGATGATATAACAAACAATGGTCTGATTGTGGTTGGTGCAGGAAAAGTGATAAGAAGGATTATTCCACAGCAATATTAGAACGCAAGAAGTCTCCTAACCGACTTGTTGTTGATGAAGCAGTTAATGATGATAATTCTGTGGTTACATTGCACCCTGAAACAATGGAGAAGCTTCAGTTATTCCGGGGAGACACTGTTCTGATAAAGGTACACAGAATCGCAATATTTATGCTAATTCAAGTTGAATGTGATTCTAAAAATAGTTGTATTCACAGGGAAAGAAGCGAAGGGACACAGTTTGTATTGTTCTGGTTGATGAACTCTGTGAGGAACCAAAAATTAGGATGAATAAGGTTGTTCGGGCTAATCTTAGAGTGAGACTTGGAGATGTTGTCTCTGTGAATCAATGTCCTGATGTGAAGTACGGAAAACGAGTTCACATCCTTCCAATTGATGACACCATTGAGGGTGTAACTGGCAACTTGTTTGATGCATATCTGAAGCGTAAGTCGATTTCTTGATCAATAGCATATTTTCTTTTGCTGGCTCTATAATGAAAGTGACTTGTGTTCTGGTTTAACAGCATACTTTCTGGAGTCTTATAGGCCTGTGAGAAAAGGGGACTTGTTCCTTGTTCGAGGTGGGATGCGTAGTGTTGAATTCAAGGTAATAGAGACTGATCCTAGTGAATACTGTGTTGTGGCACCTGATACTGAAATATTCTGTGAGGGAGAGCCAATCAAACGGGAAGATGAAGAGAGACTAAATGAAGTTGGGTATGATGATGTTGGTGGTGTTAGGAAACAAATGGCTCAGATTCGTGAGCTGGTAGAACTTCCACTTAGACATCCACAGCTCTTCAAATCAATTGGTGTTAAGCCCCCAAAAGGAATCTTGCTTTATGGACCACCTGGTTCTGGAAAGACTCTGATTGCAAGAGCAGTGGCTAATGAGACTGGTGCATTCTTCTTTTTGATTAATGGACCAGAAATAATGTCAAAGCTGGCCGGTGAGAGTGAGAGCAATCTCAGGAAGGCATTTGAAGAAGCTGAAAAGAACTCCCCTTCTATCATTTTTATTGATGAACTAGACTCGATTGCTCCAAAGAGAGAAAAGACACATGGTGAAGTGGAGAGGCGTATAGTTTCACAGCTTTTGACTCTTATGGATGGACTCAAAACCCGATCTCACGTCATCGTTATTGGAGCCACGAATAGACCCAATAGTATTGATCCTGCTCTGAGAAGATTTGGAAGGTTTGATAGGGAGATTGACATTGGTGTACCAGATGAAGTTGGAAGGTTGGAGGTTCTTAGAATTCATACAAAGAACATGAAACTTTCAGACAATGTATGATTCTATTCAAATTGTCTTGCCATGAAACCATTATGCTTTGAAGGCAGTATATCTTGCACTTCCCAACTCCAATTTTATGGTGCATATTTCAGGTTGATCTGGAAAAAGTTGCCAGAGATACTCATGGTTATGTTGGAGCAGATCTTGCTGCTCTTTGCACAGAGGCTGCACTACAATGTATCCGGGAGAAAATGGATGTCATTGACTTAGAGGATGAAACAATTGATGCTGAGGTGTTGAATTCCATGGCTGTGACTAATGAACACTTTCAAACAGCTTTAACTTCTTCGAACCCGTCTGCTCTGCGTGAAACAGTGAGTTTGGCTTCTTAACTCTTAACCAAAAAATTTAGAGCTTTGATATTGGGTTTCATAAGTTTAAAGACATAAAAGAGCACAGTTTTCCAAATGAAACCTGCTTTCCTTTAGCATATCCCATGGATTCCCATGTTGTTCATGCAATCATTTCAATTACAAATCTTAATGAAAATAATTTGTCATGGTTATTTTAACCAATCAGAAGCAATTGTTTTCAAGAACCACGACATGAGTTATTGCTGTTGGCAGGTAGTGGAGGTTCCAAATGTTTCCTGGGACGACATTGGAGGCTTAGAGAATGTCAAAAGGGAGCTTCAGGAGGTTATTTTGATATTCTGTATCTTAATTCCTAAATATGTTGCACATGTACATTTCAATGTAGTTAAGCTTTTTGCATATGCAAACAAATGTAAGAAATCTTCTGCTTCTTGTAGACTGTTCAATACCCAGTGGAACATCCTGAGAAGTTTGAGAAATTTGGCATGTCACCTTCTAAAGGTGTTCTGTTTTATGGACCTCCTGGCTGTGGTAAAACCCTGCTTGCAAAAGCAATTGCTAATGAGTGCCAGGCCAACTTTATAAGTGTCAAGGGACCTGAGTTGCTCACAATGTGGTTTGGTGAAAGCGAGGCAAATGTTCGCGAGATATTTGACAAGGCCCGACAATCAGCTCCTTGCGTGCTTTTCTTTGATGAACTTGACTCTATTGCAACCCAGGTAAGAAACTTCATCTGGATAATCATGGTTAAAGTATTTTGTTCATTCATGACTTGTTGCTCATGCATAATTTTCTATGACCATTATTGATAAAATTGATACTTGCTTGAAAAGGTAGTCTATTTACTGGAAAATCAAACTGAACCTAGAGTATGTTTCTAATGGTTTATCTTGTAATATTTTTTGAAAATTTTGAATCTTCAGCGAGGAAGTTCTGTGGGGGATGCTGGTGGTGCTGCAGATAGGGTGCTGAACCAGCTGTTAACTGAGATGGATGGTATGACAGCGAAGAAAACAGTTTTCATCATTGGGGCAACAAACAGACCAGACATTATAGACCCTGCATTGCTCAGACCTGGACGTCTGGATCAATTGATTTACATCCCTTTACCTGACCAAAGTTCACGTCTTCAAATCTTCAAGGCATGCCTGAGGAAGTCACCAATCTCAAAGGATGTTGACCTTGCAGCTCTTGCCAGCTATACTCATGGATTCAGTGGTGCAGACATAACAGAAATTTGCCAACGCGCATGCAAATATGCCATCAGGGAAGACATTGAAAAGGTATGATGGCAAGTCAAAGATTTTCTGACACCAACCTAAACCATCAATAACATTCTTGTCCTTTGTCCCTTTCTCAGTAGTTTTCATTAAAACATGTCTAGAAATAACCTTTCTTTTTCCAATTTCTGGAACTGTTTTAAAAGGAATTGTCATATCATATGTCACATTAGTGTGACTTTTTATGTGTTGTTGAAACTCATTTTGTCTTTTAAGCTTTTGTGGAAGTTTGAAAGTCACTTGTTTAACTACAATAACAGGGTATTGAGAAGGAGAGAAGAAAAAGGGAAAACCCTGAAGCCATGGAAGAAGATGACAGTGTTGAGGTGTCTGAGATAAAGCCTGCTCACTTTGAAGAGTCTATGAAGTTTGCTCGCCGGAGTGTGAGTGATGCTGATATCAGAAAATACCAACTTTTTGCTCAGACCTTGCAACAGTCACGAGGAATTGGATCTGAGTTTCGGTTTCCAGATCGAAATGAGAACACTGCAACAGGTGCCTCAGACCCTTTCTCATCTGTTGCAGCAGAGGGAGATGATGATTTGTATGGTTAGAAACTATGTGAGTTGAGTAATGTGCTTCATGTTCACTCTTTCTTTCATCTATCTTTCCAAAACTATAAATTTTCTTAATTTTTGCAAGAACTAAAATCATGTTTATATCTTTTTAATTATTGTTAGATGCATCAAATCTTTATTATTATCATTATTATTATATAATTGTTAAAAAAATGAACTAGCCTTAAGTGATAAATTGAATTAAATGTTGTTTTAGTTTAGTTTTTAAAATATGAATGCTCTAAATAATTTTAATTTTTTGTTCTGTAGAGCCATTTCTAAATTTCAATTTATTTTATAATAATTGAATTCAGATTACCATCTTACTCATCCCTACTATTTTTTCATACATGCTCCACATCAAGGTTATTTTTTCCCACTTGGGCATCACTCTTTATAATAAGGGGATCTGAATTTCTATGGTATAATTCCAATGATGATATAAAAAGACTCATTCACATTTAAAGGGCATTGTAAATTATACTCTTATATCTAATAAATAATCAAATATTTCAAGAAAATAATTATAATTATTTATTATTAAATTAAAAGCTAAAATTGTACCTTGTGTCACTGTTAGTTGAAACTTTTTCCTTGTTCTTCTGACAAATTTAGATAGTTCATTTGGTCTTAATTATATTTAGTACGTGTCTAGGATATAATTATTTATACAAGTTAAAATTTACATAAATAAATATAAGTAAAGAAAAGATTAGGCAAAAAATAAAGAGATATAAGTTATATATGAAAGACGAGTTGAAGCAAACAGGAGTTATTTATTTTATTGCGAAATGCATGAAAGCACGATTGTAGTTTATATGTAGTCGTTTCTTGCAAAATGAAAGCACAGTTGTCGTTCATGTTAATGTGATCATAAGTGATTTTCTTTAGACAATAAGAGAATAATGCTCGATAAACAAGGAGATGTGAGAGCAAAGAAGTAACTTTATGAAGTTATGTATGGAAGATTATGTGTGAGAAAAACATTACATTATGCTTAATTTTTTAATTGGGTTTGAGTTTTTAAAAAAAAAAAAACTCATCAACTCAAGAGTAAGATATAGTTGGGGTTGGGTGTAAAAAAATAATTCATTAACACGAGAAGGTGAATCAAGTTTTGAAATAGAGTGAAAGAGATAAGAAAAAAAAAATGATTTTACTCTGTAATCTACGTTATTTTAGTGAACCATAATCATACACGACATTTTAAAAGAAGTATGTGAAAGTTGTGAAATAGTAGAAATGCATCATTCATAATCCTGATAATGGTTTTAATTATGCTGGTTCTACTTATTTCTTTATAACATATTGTTTAATTACTTTTGTCTTTTTTAAATATTTTTTAATTTTTATTATTGGTTTTCTCAATTATTTTTTAATAGTTGACATGTTATAAAATGAAAAGGATAATTCTTTGAAGAAAGGATATACAAATAAAAATTTCTTACAAAAAAAATATTTCACTCTAGTTTATGGTGAGTCTAGATGAAATTAAGACAAATTAAATCAAATTTAACTAAATCGTGTTAGGTTTAAATATTATATCAAAATCACCTCAAATGAAATTAGATCAATCATATACTAGATTCATCCGAAATCAACTTAGACCTAGTGAATCTAAATTAGAAAGACTAAAATATGAATTAGAGAATATAAAAAATTTTAAATTTTTTCTTTTTAAGTGAAATATGAAATTCTTTAATTTTAACTAATCCAATTGCTCTATAAAATTCTAAAATTTTAATTTTTTTAATTTTTTTTAAATTTTAATTTCTTTCAAAATTTGTCATCCAAATAATATATTATATAATAAATTATTTTGAAAAAATTAAATTAGTCTCTTAAAATACTTTATTTAAACACAAGGTAAACTTTTTTCATTATGACATTGATCGAAGCATTCGTTTAAAATAAGATTGGATCTAGTTTCTTTAGTTTAAATTGAACTGTAAATGTTTAAAAAATATATAATAAACATATATACCACATGTTCTATTGTACTTTCTTTTATTAATAATTCTTTTTGTATATTTTAATATTTAAGTAAATTTGTACATTTTCTTTTAAAATTTCTTATCCAAATAAAATATTTTATCATAATCTATTTCAAAAAATTAAATCAGTCTCTTAAAATATCTCATTTAAACACAAGATAAACTTCTTTCATTATAACACTGATTAATTCGTTTAGAATAAGATTAGATTTAACTTCTTTATTTTGAGTTGTAAATGTTCAAAAAAATGTATGATAAACATATATACCACATGTTTTATGCTACTTTCTCTTATTATTAATTCTTTTTATACATTATAGTATTTACTAAATAAAAGTAAATTTGAGGGTAAGCAATTTAATTTTACTAATGCAATTAATATGGTTAAAGTATTTATTACTATGAATCTTTGTCAAAGGGCTCTTGGATATTTCTATGTTAGCTTTTTTACATCTTTTAAGATTATTAACATTAATTGTCATGTTAAGAAAAACAGTAAAGTTGTGCATGTATATGAATACTCCTCTAATGTGGTGGATTAAATGTAATATTAATGGTCCAATTAGAAGAGAAAATGATTCTTCTTATTTTATTTTTTTATATATAATGTGGTGTTTTCAATTCTCGAATAAAATTGATGGAAGTTATCATAATAAACTAAAATTGAAAGGTTGAAAAAATATTATAAATAAAGTTTGATTCTATGTTTATTCAACATGTTTTTTTTTTATAAAAAAGTAAATATAATTACCTTAAAATTTGTTTATTTGTCTATCTTTTAATTTCATATTTTTACAAAAGGAACATACGAATTGACAGCTCTAAAAATCAAAAAATTATTAAAAAAATAATTTTGTTGGTACTGTAGATCTCTTGTATTTTTGTATTTGTATTTTTTTCTTTTAATAAACTTCAAATATTTTTGGATGTAAAGTTTGTGTTGAAATGTATATTATACATTTCATTTAAAAAAAACAATCTTAACTATGAAATTCGTAAAATCACTTCTCTAACTTTAATTTAAAACAAACATGTCTTTAAAGACTTGGAAATTATGAAATCACTTTTCTCCCGCTCCAAACAAAATCAAATTCATAGCATCATTGAATGCTTCAAAGCTAAACACAAACCTTCCTTCCTCTCTCTGCAGCACCGTCCAAGCCAAAGAAAGCAGAGCGCGAAGTTCGAACGAAGATGGCGTCAATTTGCGACACCGATATCCCGCTCCGACTGAAGAACATCGACGCTTTCGTCGCTTCTTACAGAAACTCCCTCCAATCCCTCACAGCCACCGCAATGGAAACCGCGCGATCTCAATGTCACATTTTCTACTTTTCTAGCTCACTTAATCACAACTAATTTAGGGTTTACACTTTTCGACACTGTTCTTAATCTTTCTCGCTTTCTTTCTTTGCAGCTGAACTGACTGTGGTTAAAGCTAAACTGAGGGAGGCTGAGGATGGATTGGTAAAGGCGCTCGCAGGTGCGCATTTTAATCTCTCTCTTTCATTTTTTTTCCTCTGTTAATTCTTTTTTTTTTTTCAGAATTTTTGAGATTTACCTTTTTGTGCAGTTAAGACTCGGAGAGAGGCGAAGCGAATGGCACTTAAAGATGCTATTGCTTCTGCGAAGGAAAGAGTTGAAGTTTTGAAGACGAGGATTGAGAAGCGGAGAACCAAGTGCGAAGAATGTGCCACTGTTGTATCGCAACACCGGCTTGGTAGTAATCACGTGTTTCGCTACAATTGCAGTTATTATCTATAGGTATCCTTGGATGATCTTCTCCATAAGTTCTTCTTTGAGAGAACATTAAAAGAAGAGAAAATGAAATTAACTTATTTACAAGTTGAAATTAATTTATGTACAAATTAGAAAAAAGCCATGGGAGAGAGTTTCTATAAAGAACTTCATGATTATGTTAATTTTAACTTATGGAGAAACTAATTTATTTTTTTGTTCTCATATTTTACTCTCTTAGAAGGATTTTATGGAGAAACTCATCCAAACTCATTTGATAAGTATTGCATTTGCTACAGGATACAACAATTGGTCCAGTTCCAGCATTATCATAATTCATTGAGTTTCTATACCCTCTAGGGTTGACCTAGTGGTCAGGACATTTGGATAATTCGCATGAGATCTTTATGTTCAAATCCCCGTAACTGCTTATTGTACCAAAGAACAAAGTCATTCATGTTGTGTTCCTTTTTTTTTTTTTTTTTTTTGAATTAATAAAAAAGGTTTCAGGTTTTTTTTTTTGTTTTTAAAATTTAATATGTATTTTTTTTTTTTTTTCCTTTTTTTTTTTAGGGGTTTTTTTTTTTTTTTTTTTTTTTTTTTTTTTTTTTGT
>Ga0099824_1008338_pt1 | contig 13290 bp, 10 predicted proteins | sample SiratrowhiteBW_FD_76837 | JGI IMG/M metagenome (GOLD analysis project Ga0099824, IMG submission 76837) | Root nodule microbial communities of legume samples collected from California, USA - Siratro white BW | ecosystem: Host-associated > Plants > Roots > Nodule | place: USA: California... | reverse complement strand
GCAAACGAAAGTTTGATTCAGTACATTGATACCGAAATAGACAAAGCATTTATAAAATCATCTATCGAAAACGCAAGTTTTAATACTCCGGCTGAAGCCAAAGACAATCTTCATATTGTGTTTACTTCATTGCACGGAACTTCTATAAAATCAATTCCAGACGTTTTATCGCAAGCTGGATATAAGAATGTTCATATCGTTCCGGAACAAGCTATTCCAGATGGAGATTTCCCAACGGTAAAATCTCCAAACCCAGAAGAACCAGAAGCTTTAACTATGGCTTTGGCTCTAGCAGATAAAACAAATTCTGACATTGTAGTGGGAACAGATCCTGACTGCGACCGTTTAGGAGTTGCTGTTCGTAACAATGACGGCAAAATGATTTTATTAAACGGAAACCAAACGATGGTTTTGATGACTTCTTTCTTATTGAAACAATGGAAAAAAGCAGGTAAACTTAACGGAAAACAATTCGTTGGCTCAACAATCGTTTCAACTCCAATGATGATGGAATTGGCAACAAGTTATGGCGTTGAGTGTAAAGTTGGCTTGACTGGATTTAAATGGATCGCAAAAATGATCAAAGATTTTCCTGAACTTGAATTTATCGGAGGTGGTGAAGAAAGTTTCGGATTTATGGTTGGCGATGCTGTTAGAGATAAAGATGCAGTTGCCGCTACTTTATTGATATGCGAAGTTGCCGCTCAGGCAAAAGCTGCGGGAAGCTCTGTTTATAAAGAACTTTTACAGCTTTATGTTGAAAATGGTTTTTATAAAGAATTCTTAGTTTCTTTAACCAAAAAAGGAATGGAAGGCTTACAGGAAATCAATCAAATGATGATCGATTTACGTGAAAATCCTTTGAAAGAAATTAACGGACAAAGAGTTATTATGGTTGAAGACTATCAATCGTCTATCGCTTTAAATTTATTAGACGGTTCAGAATCAATAATGGATATTCCGAAATCGAATGTATTGATTTATTATACTGAGGATGGCTCTAAAATTTGCGCAAGACCAAGCGGAACTGAACCTAAAATTAAATTCTACATTAGTGTGAATGCCGAAATCGAATCGGTTTCTGATTTTGATGAAGCAGAAAGTTTCTTAGATCAAAAGATTCAAAACATTATAGCAGATATGCAGTTGAATTAAATAAATCCTTTTTTTGAAAATATTGCCATTTGCAAATAGTCTTAAAAACAAGGAGTCCAATATTTAAAACTCTGATTTGCATTTCTTAAAGATGCAAAATCAGAGTTTTTTTTATAAAAAAAACCTAAAAGGAATTGAAAACAATCCAATTGGATTAATTTTGTGCAGTAAAAATTCGACAACTCGAATTATTGCAACAAAAACACAATGCTAAAACTCAAGCAAGCATAACCAAGCAGAAAAAAAATAACATCCAAAAATAAATGAGTAATTTCAAAAAAATAGTTCCTTTTATATACCCTTATAAGAAGTATGCGTTCTTAAATATCTTTTTCAATATTTTGTATGCGCTTTTCAGCACACTTTCTTTTGTGGCTTTAATTCCGATGCTTCAGGTTTTATTTGACCAGACAAAAGCTAGATACGAAAAACCAGTTTATGAAGGTATTTTAAAATTGCAGCAATATGGTGAAGACTATTTAAGCTACTACATCACTACAACAAAAGGCAATCATGACCCAGGTTATATTTTAGCCATAATGGTGACAATTATAATTTCGATCTTCTTATTAAAAAACTTAGCCGATTATTTAGCTATGTTTTTTATCACTTTTTTACGAAATGGAGTTTTACAAGACATGCGAAATGCTATGTACAAAAAAACACTGGAACTTCCTTTGGCATTTTACTCTGAAAAAAGAAAAGGAGATGTCATTTCAAGAATTTCAGCTGACGTAAACGAGGTACAAAACTCTTTTCTAGCCATATTAGAGCTTATAGTAAAAGAACCTTTAACTATCATTTTCACCATCACTACAATGCTGATCATCAGCACCAAGTTAACCTTATTTGTATTCATTTTTATTCCGATTTCTGGTTACATAATTTCTTTAATCGGAAAACAATTGAAAAAGCAATCCACAAAAGCACAAGAAGAGCAAGGTACTTTCTTATCTACAATTGAAGAAACTATTGGCGGATTAAAAGTTGTAAAAGGATATAATGCTGAAAACTATTTCAATACCGTTTTTCAAAATTCAACTCAGCGCTTTTTTAATTTATCAAATAAAATAGGAAACCGTCAGAACTTAGCTTCTCCTGCTAGTGAATTTATGGGAATTACTGTTATTGCTATTTTATTATGGTATGGAGGACAAATGGTCTTGATTGACAAAACTCTAAGCGGTCCTTCGTTTATCGCTTACATGGGACTTGCTTATAACATTCTTACTCCTGCAAAAGCAATTTCTAAAGCGTCATACGGAGTAAAAAGAGGAAATGCAGCTGCAGAACGTGTTCTTGAAGTTTTAGACCAAGAAAATACTATTGTTTCTAAAGAAAATGCAATCGAAAAAACAACGTTTGACAACAACATCAGCGTTCAGAATATCAACTTTAAATATGAAAATGAAAATGTTTTAAAAGACTTTTCTCTTGAAATTAAAAAAGGACAAACTGTTGCACTTGTTGGACAATCTGGAAGCGGGAAAAGTACTATTGCAAACCTGCTTACTCGTTTTTATGATGTAAACGAAGGTTCTATAGCTATAGACGGAATCAACATTAAAGACATGAATCTGCATTCACTTCGCAGTTTGATGGGATTGGTAACGCAAGACAGCATTTTGTTTAATGATACGATAAAAGCCAATATTTCTTTAGGAAAATTAGACGCTACTGATGATGAAATTATCGAAGCTCTAAAAATCGCAAATGCTTATGAGTTCGTTAAAGATCTTCCAAAAGGCATTTACACCAATATTGGAGACAGCGGAAACAAACTTTCAGGAGGTCAAAAACAACGTTTGTCTATTGCTCGTGCTGTTTTGAAAAATCCACCTATTATGATTTTGGACGAAGCAACATCTGCATTGGATACAGAAAGCGAAAAATTTGTTCAAGTTGCACTAGAAAACATGATGCAAAACAGAACATCGATCGTAATTGCACACCGTCTTTCTACAATTCAAAAAGCAGATGTGATTGTAGTAATGCAAAAAGGCAAAATCGTTGAACAAGGAACTCATGAAGAACTGATCGCCCACAACGGAACTTACAATAAATTGGTTACCATGCAGTCTTTCGAATCATAAGACTTTCACATAACAAATAATCTAACACAGATTAAGGAAATATTAAAACTCAGTTTAATTTCTTTAATCTGTGTTTATTTTTATAACTTTAGGATAGTTAAAGATTGAAATTTAATTCTTTCAGAAAATGTATCTTAACAACCCCAACATAAAACTTCCCGACGATCCCGATACTATTGTTTGGAAATATCTAGACCTATCCAAATTTCTTGATTTATTGCTTTCGAAGAAACTTTTTATGTCACGTTCAGACAAGTTTGAAGATCAATACGAGGGAACTTTCAGCGAACCCACTTACGAAGAGATTAAAAAACTTGCCGCAGATAATCCCGAATTCTTAAATTACTACAAAACGCATCGCGAAAAAGTAGCGATTAGCAGTTGGCATATTAACGAATACGAATCATTTGCCATGTGGCAGATTTTCACCAAAAACAATGAAGGCTTGGCCATTCAGTCCACCATAAGAAGACTTCAGAAAGCTGTGAGACCAGAAAACAATTATGATCAGTTTATTGGCGAAGTAAACTATATTGATTATAAAAAAGAATACATTCCGTTTGATGATTTGTTCTTTCCATTCTTATTTAAAAGAAAAAGTTTCCAATACGAAAGAGAAGTACGAATTCTGAGTGACACTTCTAAAAGCGACATCAAATTAAACGACGGATTAAAAATCAATGTCGATATTAATCAATTGATTGAAAAAATATACATTCACCCAAAATCTGAAAACTGGTACAAAAAACTGGTAATAGAATTGGTCGAACGCTTGGGCTTTGGCTTCGAAATTGAAAAATCAGATTTGGAAAGTGATATATTGATTTGAAGTTGCTAAGATTCTGAGAGACTAAGATTCTAAGTTTTTTTTTTTGCCATAGATTAAAAGAATTTGAAAAGATTAAATATATTAGTCTAATTTATTTTTCTTTGAGTTTTTCTAAATACCTATTTCTAAGATACAAATTTTGATCTTCAATGATTATTTGACCACCTTTTTTATAATAATAAACAGAATCAGATTTAGACTTTTTCACCACAGAATCTCCAATCTCCATTTTATCATATAGTTCACTACTCACTTGCCATCTAATTCCTGAATTCAAAAATAAATAATGAGGAAAACGATATCCCTCTCCACCTTCTATTTTCTTTTCATAAACTACTCCTGAAAAACTATATTCATTAGCTTCTTTATATTCCTTTTCTATATATCCCATTGAATTCCCAACGAAATATGCTCCAATAATAGTAAGGAGAAAAATAGGCATGAAGATTCTTTTTGCTATTTTAATTCCTTTTTCATAGCCTTCAACTTCTTCTTCAGAATGCATTCAAAAAAATATTAAAGGCTATATCGGCTTATAAGACTTCACCTCCCATTTTTTAGAAGCCAAATCTATATAATTATAATGCAAAACATCGTTTTTATCAAACTGGCCATTTTGGTTGGTATCTTCAATTGTTCTAAAATACAGACGGTTTTTAGACTCAATTAAACTCCAATCTACCAATTCTTGCAAATCAGCTGAAACTTTGGTGAAGTTTTCTCCGCTTATATCGCTTAAGTATAACGTTTTGATATCGCTGGTATCAATTTTCCCGTCTTTATTGGTATCTGAATCTGTTAGCGTGTAAACCATAACATTATTATGTGTTTTATCGGCAACCGTTTTTAAATACGTAGCCGTTAAAATCAAAATTGGCTTATCAGATAAAGGTCGGATAGAATCTGAATCTACTTTTTGGAATTTTAAATTCTGAAGGTATCCTGTAATTTCATATTCGCCTAAATTAGAAATTGTAAAACTCACATCATTTACGCTCGAAGAACCATAACGCGCCTTAGATCCTCTTTCAAAAACCCTTAAATCTCCAACTGGGTGAATTAAATAACTTGTTCCTTCCATTTGAATTGGCAAATCGGCGATTTCAATTTGAGTTGTATCGGCTTTAGTAACACTTACTTTGTTTGAAGCGCCATAACTTACTTTTGGTTTTTGAACTTCCTCTCGACAGCTGATTACTGTTCCGACAAGTATTAGCGCGATATATTTAAAATACTTTTTCATCTACAATGATTATATACGATTATCAAATATACTATTTTTGATTGTAATTTTTGTTTTTATTGAATTTTACTAGCGCAAAGATGTTTAGTAGAACAATTCCTAGATAACCTAGAAAAATAAGCCAGCTCTTTTTATACAAAGAAAGATTATAAGCCCGTTCTCTTTCCTTATCTTCTTTTAACCAGAAATCTTTATTGGCTTCATAATAACCACAAGTTATTACACGATAATTATTTTTATTTGGTTTTGGTTTTGGGCTTGTTAATACATAAATATCATTCCCAAACAAAGCCCAAGTTGGCACTTTTTCTTCGGCTACCAAATTAATTACATTAACAAAAGTATCATAATCTGTTTTTGACCCAAAATGAATTTTAGCGCCATTTATAGTGTCATACTTTTTGACTATATCTCGAACAAAAAATCTTAATTCTTTTATTTTGTCAAGTTCTTTTAATTTTACATCATTAAAATTAAACCTTTTATACTTTCTTAAATCTGCGATTTTATATTTTTCAAATTCTTCTTTATCAGGAACCATTAAATTTAAGGATCCATAAACCATAAAAGCATCAACTTTAAAAAAATGATACAAACAAAACAGCGGTATTAAGACTAAAGAAATCATTCCTGGAACGTAAAAAATCTTTTTTCTCTTTTCACGTTTTTCTATCATAACCTCGCATTTATCTTAACGTTAAAAACCCTCGAAGTCATATAATTTGGAATCGCATATTGATTTTTTGAATACACGTCACGAACCCAAGTATTGGTAATAGCATTTTGATTATTGAAAAGATTGAAAATTTCCAGTCCAACAGCCAATTCTTTAAAGTTTTTCAGCCAGCCTTTTTTTGTATTTTGCGTACTAGCGTCTACAAAAACTTTTGCAAAACCAATATCTGCTCTCCTGTAATCATTTAATCGGTTTTGATATAAATACGGATCAGAATATGCTGGCGCACCTCCAGGCAAACCTGTATTATAAACCAAATTCAAATACACTTTCACGCTTGGAATATTCGGCATATAATCCTGAAAAAGCATCGCAAATTTCAAACGCTGATCTGTCGGACGGGCAATATACCCTTTGTTTTCATAATTCTCCTCCGTTTTCATATATCCGAAACTTACCCAAGATTCTGTTCCTGGAACAAATTCTCCGTTTAATCTAAAATCAAGACCTTGTGCATACGCTTTTGCATTGTTATTGGCAACATAACGAATTCGGACATTGTCAATTGAATACACATTTACATCAGAAAGCGATTTATAATACAGTTCGGTCACCCATTTAAAAGGACGATTCCACATTCTAAAATTATAATCATTTCCTAAAACTATATGAATTGCTTCTTGAGCTTTCACATTCGGATTCACAACACCATTTAAATCTCGTAATTCTCTGTAAAACGGCGGCTGATGATACAATCCGCCCGAAATTCTAAAAACCATATCGCGATCCCAATCTGGCTTTATGGCAAATTGCGCACGCGGACTTACCACAAACTGTGTTTTTCCTTCTTCTAAAGCTCCCGCAACATTCCAACCTTGAAAACGCGCTCCCAAATGATACCAAATCTGACTTGAGCCTAATTCCGACTGCTTATTCCATTGTGCATAACCGGAAAATCTATTTATAGTATTAAAATTGGTTGCTCGAATATTTTGATATGGCAAAAGCGGTACTGTATAAGGCGTATACGGCTGATTATTTTTTGGAATAATAACCAAAGGCGGATTTATAGAAAATCCAGCCGAATCAATAACTTCCCACTCCACTACTCGATCACGAATAGATTCTCTAGTATATTTTAAACCAAACTCCAACTGGCTTTCTTTCCAATCTTTAGTTCCTTTCAGTTCAATATTTGCAATTAAAGCATCGAGATCATTTCGAGCGTGGTTTAACTGAGAGCCAATTCCACGAGTAAAATCAACTGCAGATGTATTTTCTGGATCTTCAGCATTTACACTGCCTAAACGATATTGCGCCAAAATATCAAAATGTTCTTGTTCTGTCGTGTGAAATAAAGACCCAATTAATTTAAGAGTCAGCGTAGGAGATGCTTTATAAGTCGTTTTTAAAGCTCCAAAATAGGTATCGTATTGATCTTTTTCTTGTCCGTCATAATAAACCGCAAGCACCATTGGCTGATCTGCCGTTCCAAAATTAGTTTGGCGCACCAAAGGTTCATACGAATATTTGTTCTGAGAAATATTTCCTAAAAAGCTCATTTGCCATTTTTCAGAAATATCATAATTCACATTGGTTTGAATATCTGCAAAAGTCGGTTTATAATTCGTCTCTGTATCTTGACTATTCACCAAAAGACTATTATTTCTATAACGAACTCCTGTTACAGCAGACCATTTTTTATTCTTCGAAACCAGATCGACCGCAGCGCTTCCGCCTAAAAAACTGGCTTCAAAAGCAGCGCCAAACTGAGTCGGTTTGCGATACGTAATATCTAAAACAGATGACAATTTATCTCCAAACTTCGCTTGAAATCCTCCTGCTGAAAACTCGACATTTTGAACTAGATCTGTATTCGTAAAACTCAATCCTTCCTGCTGTCCTGAGCGAATTAAAAACGGACGATATACTTCTACTTCGTTTACATAAACTAGATTTTCGTCATAATTTCCGCCACGAACCATATATTGCGTACTTAATTCGTTATTTGAATTAACGCCAGGAAGTGTTTTCAGAATATTTTCGATTCCTGCATTTGCACCCGGAATCTTTTTTATGGTTTCGGTATCAACAGAAGTTATTCCTTGAACTCGTTTTCTGTTTCCAGAAGAAACAAAAACTTCTCCCATCTGTTCTTCAGAATTACTCATAATCGGATTAAAAACAAAAACTTCATTTGTTTTCAAATTCACCGTCAAACTCATCATTTTTAATGAAACGTGAGTAAAAATCAAAGAGACTTTTTTGTTTGATGGAATTACAATTTCATAAAAACCATTTGAATCAGACTGCACTGTAATATCTTGTGAGGAAACATTTACCTCCGCAACAGGATGTTTTTCATTATCTAAAATAAGCCCTTTGATTCGAGCGTTTTGAGCTAATGCAATACAGCTGAAAAAGAAAAAAAGAAAAACGAATGTAAACCTGTTATGACTCAAAGATTTTGGGTTTTATTTTTGTTGACTTCTAAAAAAACGAGTTTCAAAGATAGTAGTATTTCCTACATTATCAACAACTTCAACTTTTAATACGTTTTCACCTTCTGCTAAATATTGATCATCAAAAGTATGCGTAATTCTTCTCGCTTTATTTTCGTATTCAAACAAAACCCAACTTCCATTCAAATATCCGTTATAAGATTTTATTCCTGATAAAGAATCGCTTATCGTTAAATCAATTTTCTTTTGATCGCTAATCCATTTTCCTTCAATTGGTTTTGCAATTTTAATCACTGGAGCAATCGTATCCAGAACCAAACCGTAAGTGCCTAATATTTTTGCCTTCGCAGTAAAAATATCATCTTTTCTGATCGTTCCATTATAGCTTGTTCCCTTTCCGATATAAAGTTTATCACGCAAAGATTCTGGATAAGTACCGTCTTTTATGGTGATGGTAAAATTAGAATGCACTGGAACGGTATCGTCATGAATAAAAATTTTGTTATTTCTCACATCAAAATTCATATTGAAGTCATCATAAAAAGTTCCAGCCGGAAAGAAAACCGACATATTATCTTTCTCAAAATTGGCATCTTTATTATACTTGATAAAATACTGCCCATTAATTGGCTCCGCTTCCACAAGAGGTGTTGTGGCATCAAACTCAATTGGGACTGTAACCGAATTCATATTTCCAAAATAATCCGAAACTTCAATTTTATAATTTGAAGTTAGATTAGGTTCAGCTTTTACAATACCGCGAAGAGAATCTGTTTTGATAATGCTTAAAGCAAAAGGCGTTTTCATGAAAAGCTTCTGCACGCGTTGCCCCGATTTTTTATATCTAGAATAATCAATCAAAGCATTGATATAACGCATTTCATCAAAGGAATACGTATTAAACTGATAATTATAATTCTGATTTCCGTTTAAAAAAGTCGAAACATTAAAAACTCCATTTTTATTATGCGACACATCATCGGTATCCACGGCATTAATTCCGAAACCAATTTTTCCGTTTGCTTTAATTTTAGATGCTAAATAAGTCCCGTCTTTCTGAAGTGCCATACTTACCAGCAATGGCTGTTTTGACTGATTTACCGTTGCATTATCCAAAGGATAAACATACAAACTAGACAAAGTTGGCTTTTTGGTGTCTTTTAAATTTTGGTCAAAGCCAAAGAAAATCGGATTGATAACAAATTCTGTCTTAGTATCACGGATTTCAAAATGAAGATGCGGTCCTTCTGATGAACCCGTATTCCCAGAAAGTCCAATTATATCTCCTTTTTTTACGGGAAGCTCGTCTGGCTTTGGAAACATTTCAATCTCATAGGCTTTTTCTTTGTAATGCGTTTTTTTTACATAATCTAAAATTGCCCCTGTTGGCGTTTGCAAATGCCCGTAAACAGAAGTATATCCATTTGGATGCGTAATGTAGATGCATTTTCCGTTTCCAAAAGTCGAAATTTTAATTCTCGAAACATAGCCATCAGCAATCGCATGTACAGTCAAACCTTCTCTCTGGTTGGTTTTTAAATCAAAACCCGCATGAAAGTGATTAGGTCTTAACTCTCCAAAATTGCCCGAAAGCTGCATTGGAATATCTAATGGGGGACGAAAATAATCTTTAGGATATTGTGTTTGAGCAAACACAGAATTACAAATTAAAAGGGCAAGTACATATAATCTCATAAACAACATTTTTGCTAAGATAAGCAAAAATAAGCCAATAAAAGCAAGAAAAAAGCTTCAAAAACCCAATTGATTGAATTACAATATATTTATCTAAAATAATGCAAAAAAATCGATAAAAAATTGCATTAATAAAAAGGAATATTAACTTTGTAGGATTAAGTAATGAATAGGATGTATAATGAGTGTAATTGCAGAAATAATTGATACTCTTGAATATAAAGTTGAAAAGCTTTTTGAGAAATCAAAAGCCTTTGAACAAAACAATCAAGTATTACGATTAGAACTAGCCAAAGCTGCGCAAATTATCCAGAAACAATCTGAGGAAATGGAAGCTTTGAAGAAGCAAAATGAAACACTTAAGATAGCCAATTCGTTGCTCGGCAGCGACAATAACAAGAGAGAGACAAAGCTTAAAATAAATTCATTAATTCGCGAAATCGATTACTGCATAGCGCAACTATCAGATTAATAACATGGACGGAAAGCTTAGAATTAAAATATCAATTGCCGACCGCGTTTACCCACTTACGGTTGAACCCGCTCAGGAAGAAGGACTAAGAAGTGCTTCTAAAAAAATTGATGCCATGATTAAGCAATTCGAAGAAAATTATGCGGTACGTGACAAACAAGATGTTCTAGCTATGTGTGCATTGCAATTTGCATCGCAGGTAGAACAAAAACAGATTGATAATGCAATCGATGGAGAAGAGACTATCGAAAGAATTAAAAGATTAAATACGCTTTTAGATCAATATCTCGAAAATTAAACGTTCTTTACAGAAACTAAGATACTGCCTACATTAGTTCACATTTGGTAAACTCAACACTAACAATTTAGAATGAGCAAATCGTCGCTACTATAGTATGCCCTCCTTTTGGCTGGGAAACTTGAACAGTGAGTTAGCTCAAAACTTGTCTTTACGAGTTTATACAAGCAATTAATGTAGGCTTTTTTTATATATAAACCCTAACAAACATGGACATCATAACGATCATTATTGGTATTGTAGGTATTGCGGCAGGATTTGCAATAGCTAAAATTATCGAGAAAAGTAATATTTCAAACCTAATTAAAAACGCTAAAAAAGAAGCGGCCTCTATCTTAAAAGACGCTAATTTAGAAGCCGAAAATATCAAAAAAGATAAAATTCTTCAAGCCAAAGAGCGTTTTATCGAACTAAAATCAGAACACGAACAAGTTATTTTAGCGCGCGATAAAAAAGTTGCTGAAGTAGAAAAACGCGTTCGCGATAAAGAATCTCAAGTTTCTAATGAACTTTCTAAAGCTAAAAAAATAAACGAAGATTTTGAAGCTAAAACAGCTGAATACAACAATAAAATTGAGCTTTTAGACAAAAAACAGGCTGAAGTTGACAAACTTCATAAAAGCCAGCTACAGCAATTAGAAGTAATCTCTGGTCTTTCTGCTGAAGAAGCAAAAGAACAATTGGTAGAAGGCTTAAAAGCTGAAGCTAAAACAAAAGCAATGTCTCATATTCAAGAAACTATTGAAGAGGCAAAATTGACTGCGCAGCAAGAAGCTAAAAAAATCATCATTAATACTATCCAAAGAGTTGGAACGGAAGAAGCAGTTGAAAACTGTGTATCTGTTTTCAATATCGAATCTGATGATGTTAAAGGTAGAATTATTGGACGTGAAGGGCGTAACATTAGAGCACTTGAAGCCGCAACTGGTGTGGAAATCATTGTTGACGATACGCCAGAAGCAATTATTCTTTCTTGTTTTGATCCTGTTCGTAGAGAAATTGCTCGTTTATCTTTACACAAATTAGTAACTGACGGACGTATTCACCCAGCAAGAATCGAAGAAGTTGTGGCTAAAACTGCCAAACAAATCGATGACGAAATTATCGAAGTTGGAAAACGTACTGTTATCGACTTAGGAATTCACGGTTTACACCCAGAATTAATTAAAGTTGTAGGTAGAATGAAATATCGTTCTTCTTACGGACAAAACTTATTACAGCACTCAAGAGAGGTTTCTAAACTTTGCGGTATAATGGCTGCAGAATTAGGACTAAACGTAAAACTGGCAAAAAGAGCAGGTTTATTACACGATATCGGAAAAGTGCCTGATACAGAGAGTGATTTGCCACACGCACTTTTAGGTATGCAGTGGGCTGAGAAATACGGAGAGAAAGAAGAAGTATGCAACGCGATTGGAGCTCACCACGATGAGATCGAAATGAAGTCTTTATTATCTCCAATTATTCAGGTTTGTGATGCTATTTCTGGAGCTAGACCAGGCGCTAGACGTCAGGTTCTTGACTCTTACATCCAGCGTCTAAAAGATCTTGAAGACGTGGCATACGGATTCAGTGGAGTTAAAAATGCTTATGCCATCCAAGCTGGTAGAGAACTTCGTGTAATTGTAGAAAGCGAAAAAGTTTCTGATGACAATGCTGCAAACTTATCTTTCGAAATTTCACAAAAAATTCAAACCGAAATGACTTATCCTGGACAGGTAAAAGTTACAGTTATTAGAGAAACTAGAGCTGTAAACATTGCTAAATAATCTTGGAAAAAATAATAAAAAAAATAAAGGCTGTCAATTGACAGCCTTTATTTTTATTTAGCTCTTTGCAAGCTTACATATCATTAAAAATGATTTTAAAACTTGTCCCTACTCCCACTTCACTTTCTACTTCAACAGTTCCTTTCATTGCTTCAATTTGATTTCTTGTAATGTATAATCCAATACCTCGCGCTTCTTCATGTTTATGAAAGGTTTTATACATACCAAACAGCAAATCACCATAGACTTTCAAATCGATTCCGAGACCATTATCTGTTATTTTAAGGGATTTAAAACCTTCAGGCTCAATAGCAAAATCAAAAGTAATTACAGGATCACGATCTGGATGCGCATATTTAATTGCGTTTGTTGTAAAATTCAACAAAACGCTTTCCATGTAAGCCGGATTAAAATTTACCATCAAATACTTCGGTACGTTATTGATGATCGTAACTTTTCGTTCCTTATGATACCCTTTAATCGTTGAAATAGTTTTCTCGATATATTCACAAAGTTTTAGTGGCACTACCGCAATATTAATATTACTCTGCGTTTTTACAATTTGGGTAAGATTCGAAATAGTTTCATTCAGATCATT
>Ga0099824_1008333_pt1 | contig 13302 bp, 7 predicted proteins | sample SiratrowhiteBW_FD_76837 | JGI IMG/M metagenome (GOLD analysis project Ga0099824, IMG submission 76837) | Root nodule microbial communities of legume samples collected from California, USA - Siratro white BW | ecosystem: Host-associated > Plants > Roots > Nodule | place: USA: California... | reverse complement strand
TTAGAAATGATCCTTAACTCCTCAGGTACTGCAAGGTATGATCAGATTCTAAAACAGATGACGTATGGAGGGAGAAAAGTTAGAGATAAGGGAGAGAGATTTTGATAATGGAAGAGGGAGGCATGGAGGAGAGAGAGAAAGAAAATATGCTTCTGGAGGTGCAGGGGCGTTACATATTATAGGTAATTATTATACTAAATATGTACTAGTGGTTTTTTTCACGTCTAATTGTTAAAAATTTCAAAAGAAGAATAAAAATTTGGAAAATTTGAAAACATTGATTTTGATATAAAATAGTATATTGATCGTGTATATATTAAATTTTGTGTTTATTAATTTTGTATTTGGAATTAAGAAATTGGAATGTGATTACCAAGTACTTTGTTGTGTTTATTTCATTTAATGACTAGTTGGAAGTGAAACCATTAATTAATATGAAGCCCTAAATATAAATTAGTAAGTTTTGAAAGTGAATTGACATTTGTATGAAAAATGTGATTGTTTTTATTATACAAATGAAAAAGACTATCTTTGTGACGATGTGTCACATGGTGGTCTTCTTTTCTGCTTTCGAGGTCACTTCGACTCAGGTTCAATTGGAGGAGGTAGTAGTGGTGGACTATCGTGAGATTGATTATCAAACCCTTTTGAAGGCATGGTCGGTCTATAGTAATGCATAGGTGATAATTTAGGGAATGTTGATAGTGGTGTCATGGTAAAAGTACCAAATATGTTTGATGTCGTAGAAAACAAATTTTCTTACGATGCAAAAGTGGCAAAAGTGGTGGGGACTTGGTATTGATGGAGGTTGGGAAGGCATGTATTGGTGATAGTCCATATATTCAAATATGCCACTTGGTTTACCAAAAGCATGTTGTTGAGTACTAGAAGAAGATCCAAAATGGAAGTTGTGGCGATGTGGATCAGCATTGGAAGAAGAGCCCAAGTGAAAGTTATGGCGGTGTGGTTGTTAAGACTTTTGCACTGTGTGGTACTGATGCAAAACAATGTGTTAATTTACATTTAATGAAAAAAACAATAATATATAACAAATGACAAATAAACTTACATCATCGTTAGAAGAAGGTTGCGACGACGTAATGTATCGAATAGTATGCTCGATATATCATTATCATGCAAATGACCATTTCTGTTGAATTGCATTCCTTGAATTACATGGTTATGACGCTCATTCACATTGTTATCCATGTTGTGTGATATTAAGGCCAATATCGATAAGTTCTCCTCATCATGTCCTCCTTGTGCAACTAATCAAGGTTTAAAGGGTTGGTCGAAATATTTTGGTAAAACCCAAATTGTCGCATAACTCGATCAACTTGATGTAGTTCAACTGTTGCAAAACATATAAGAGGAACTATGACCCGACTCACGGGAGAAATTTCAATGGTTATCAGTTCATTGTGACTATAAGGAGTCCACAAAAACTATTACAAAAGATGACATTAGCGTTAGTAAGTGGTATATCATGGCAAAATTTATAATAAGATTATGGATAGTTGAAAGGGAAATCCTGTTTTGGTTGTAGTTGATCCAATGTTTTCCGTAACTGAGGAACTGTGGTGGTGGATGTGTTTATCTTGCGTTGCACTAAGGCAGACCACCTTGAATGAAAATTAAATATGTTATTCTTAAGCAATTGTAAAAGGATGAATTTTGTATATTGTGTGGAAAAATAATTGAAATTACATTTTCACTAACGGGAAACCAATGCCATTACCAATATATGCATCACTAAGTGACTAAATTGGAGAAGAAAGGCATGTGATGTAGTCTCATGTCCAACATTGGAGAAGTAGCATGCATCCTTCGATATTCTCTTGATTAAAATCGATTCCATGGTTAAGAGCACGATAGAGGCATGACAAAACACCTAAGCCACAAATGTAATTTGGGACATTGTCTAGGTCACTTAGAAGTAACAAATACATTAAATGGACTCTGCTCCCTAATGTATCTGACATTAATAAACTTTCAATTAATGTCAAGATGTGGGCTTATGCATGTTGTGTTGTGATAACATCGTCAGCATTATGTGGGACTACTCATATAATTATCTTCCCAGATGGTTATAAGCTCTACAACAGTGTCTTTTGGGAACAATTGTACAATATGTCATATATTAGAGCGTGTCTTCTGGGCTTTCAAACCTTGTATTGATGGGTTTAATTATTTCAAGTCCATTGTCCAAGTTCATGAAACTTTTTTAACTGGTAAATATCATGGAACTTTGTTAACTACAATTAGTCAAGATGGGAACCGAAAGATTTTTCCATTGACTTTTGCAATTGTTGAAGAAGAAACTAAGCAAGCTATGATATGGTTCTTTCAATTATTGCGCACATATGTCACACCCCAGCCAAATGTTTGCCTCATAACCAACAAAGGCTCAATCATACTGTCACCATTACAATCTCCTAAGGTTGGTTGGAAAGTACATGAGTAGCATTTAGTGTTTTTCATCGGTCATGTTGCACAAACTTCAATAAGAAGTTTAAAAACGTAGATCTTAAAAGACAACTAATAAACATGGGCATATATATTCCTTAACTTCTCTTTTATACACATATTATTTGACTTAAATGATTTTTTTAATTTTAACAATCGATTTATGTACCACGTTATGAAATGAAACAACCCAGACTTCAAGCCAAGTTATCCGCGTTGCAAGCAGAATTCCGTCAGACAACTTTGTGGATAGATCGTATACCGCTGGACTCAGGCTTATGACGATGACAAACGATACGAGCATATGACAACTAATCTAGATGAATGCATGAATTCTATCTTGAAGGGAACACGATCCTTACCCATTTGAACTTTTGTTAAGATAACCTTCGAAAGAACGAATTCATGGTTTGTTGAGCGAGGCACAAACATAAAATCTATGTTAGCAGGTGGTCATCAATTTTCTAAAAATATTATTGCTTTATTGAGGAAGAATCAACAACAATATCCCATGTGTCATGTGCAGAGATTTAATCAAGAAAATTCAGAATTTGATGTTCAAGAGGCCGTCTCTCCCCATCTCTAACACCGACCTATGTCCTTCAAAGTCAAATTAAATGAATGCTAGTGTGACTGCGGGGAGTTTCAAGCTCTTTGACTACCTTGTCCTCATGTCATCTTAGTTTCTTCCTATTGTCACTTCAACTTATTGATGTTTGTTGATCTAGTTTACACCCAACAAAATATTTACAAGGCTTATGAGATGTCATTTCATCCAGTTTAAAATGACTGGTTTACTTGTAATGGACGAAATTTCATTCTAAACCCTCATATGAGACGTAAAACATCTGGATGGCCAACAACTTCACGTATCCATAACGAAATAGATGAACTTATCAACAACCGAAAAAATGTTCTTATTGTAGAAATGAAGGACACAATAGGAGTAATTACCTGTATTAACAATAAATTATGCTCATTTGTAACAAAAACTTCAAAATTCTCATTATAAGCTTATGCTTATACCATTTATTTATTTTACTTAATATATCCCTTAAATATTTATAATTTGTATATTATTATAAATGAAAAAGCTTTTCAACTATTACGATTCACGAAAATTTGTGTATACATCATATTAATATTTTTATATATTTTACTCCATTTTAAACTTTAACATTTGTTATAATTTAAATTATCATGATTAATAAATAATAAAATAACATTTTAAAATAATTTTAAAATGAATTATCAGACACAATTTTACAAATTAATTATTTATTGACTAATGTATTTTTCATTTTCTCATGTTATTATTTTTCTAAATTTCGAAACATAAAATTTTGGATGCAGGAAACTACTTTAACTGAAATCGTGTTACTAAGGAACGATTTCTATTGAATGATTTCTAACTAAAGTTGTGTCACGGTGTCATGATTTTTGCTTAGTAGTTTCCAACGAAAATGTATTACGTGACACAGTTTTATCTTTAAAAGATCACACTGAAGTCATATTGTTGCTCTACGATTTCAGTGTTATGCATCCCTTATAAAATTTTGTCACCGTAGCATAATTTCAATTAAATTTAATTAAATTTGTCCACTCGCCTCAATTCCTATTACATGTCGATTCATCACTGAAATGTGTGCCGTTGGAATACAGCTTCTTCACATAAAATCGTATTTTCCGTAACATTTGGTAAAAGAAAAAAAATTGCACCATATTAGTAAATAATGAAACAAAATACACCATTGTAATGCTTTTGCCTTGGTATAATTGTCTCCTAGAGTATTTGTTGGAAGAAAAGCATACAAATGATCCCATTTATCCTTGCATTTATGTGAAAAGATTATACAGTAATTTTTTTTATAATCTTTGTTTATTTAGATGACATAAATATATTGAAACTTCTTAAAACTTACACGAGCAATTGATTGTCAGGCTTATAATTTGAGTATTCAAATAAAGATGCCTGTATATATCCATTTTACACTTGAATAGTTGTAAGGTCCACAGTTATAGATAAAGATGCTTTCAAATCTCTAAGGGAAAGAAGAAAATTTCTTGATCTTAGAGTACGTTAATTATTGAAACAAATTTATTAACATAAAATAATTTCTTAATAAATGTATTATTTTTATCTATTATAAACACAAGCAATTGATATAATTTATTTGGGTGAATTAGGACAAAAAAAATTAATGTTCATTAAAAATAGAAAAAAAATCAATGAATTTATTAAATTTGAAAAAAAAAAAACTAAATCACAAAAAGTTTCAATCTTCGGGATCCATTAAATTACGTTAATCATATCTAATTCAAACGAGATTTTTGTAGAAAAAATCATGGATTACCAACCTCAGTGAAGCATGGTGAAGGATCTTTCTAGCAAAGATGAATGAATAATTTTATACAATGATGACAAGGTTCTACACTTTTCATCAATTGTTTTTTAACCCGTGAAAAATTACACATGATCGTATCTAAAAAGGAGCCAAATCCAGTCACATCTCAGCATTTGTAACTATCATTCACATGCAAGATTCCTATTTCTTTTTTGTTGCCTACATGCATGCAATAAGATTCCAACTATTTGCATTACTCGTCAACAATTTTGTTATTATATGTTAACCCTATTTCAAGACCCTTTCATCATTACCCAACATGTTTATCCACATCTATTACATGGGTCTAATTTGGATTTGTATTTTGCATAACATATTTTATATTATTATGTAATGATTATTGTCTCGTCAATAAACAAATTTAATTCATAAAATAATTAATAAGTTAACTAATAATTGTAATGCTCAATTATGAATTAATGATGCAAAAACTATTAAATCAAGGTTAAATTTTAACCAAGTACTCGATTGTTCATCAAAATTAAAATCCAGTTGGTGGTTGTCATTTTCAGACTGTCACTATAGTTCCTGTGAGAAATGGTGTAATGTTAGTTAGAGTGGTTGCATGTTTCTGGATTCATGTTAATTAGCAGAATATTTTAAAAAAAATAAATACGCTCATATGTTTAAATTATATAAAAAAAATGTCGAAAAATATTATAATTAAATAATTGATAAATCTTATAACTATCCTCAACGATTAATTTGTAAAAACTCATGATTAATTTCAAAGAATTTATTATTTAATCAGATTATAATAATTCAAAAAGAGAAAGTTTTAACCAAAAGACTAACTACGTTAGTATAATTGATTATATGAAAGGATAATAATCCAGATTACTAATTCATTATATAGAAAGTCTCATAACTTATAATAATACCACAATATTATTAATAAAACTCTTCTCTCATGTAAAATATCTATATCTCTCTCTGTATATATATAGATAGATATAAATATATGTGTATATATAGAGAGAGAAAAAGAGAAAACATGGCGAAAATAGAAAAGTACCATGAGAAAAGGAATTGACTAGTATTTCATATGACTCTATCCAGATTTCTCGCAGTGTCACGTAAATAGTCCAACCCTCTTTCATCAATTCACCTTATTCTTACTCCCCTAGCCCCACCAAATATGTTTTGGTTTAATTTATGATTTAATGGATTTTTATTCTATATAAAGTAAGTTAATTTTTATTTTTGATTCTTGTAAATTTATTTTTCTTTTTATTTCTATAAATTAAAATTATTATTTCTAATTCTTATAGAATATGTGAACTTTGATTTTATTTTATATAAAATATTTGCCTTTTATTCCGATTGTCTAAAATTTGAATCACCATTTCTTTAGTTCATAACATTTTTTAAAACAAAAATAGTAATTTCAATTTTTAATAAACCCAAAACAAGAATTCTTTTAAAGAAACCAATATAAAAAATCATTCAAATTATAAGGACAAGAAAACGTATTTAAACCATAATTTATTATAAGACTTTTTACAATTTGCATTTATTAGGTTCAATATTCTTTTAACTAAATAAAAATACTCAAAGTTCCAAAAATAATTTTAATTTAATGTTAGCATGTTCAAAGTTAGATACATACAATATGAGACAAAATATAGAAGATATCTTCTAACATTATATAATTTAATTATTGTGAGTGAACAATATCCAACCTCATATTTGGATATAAGGTCCACTTTATGTAACTGTAATATTCTGTTAACACATTATATATATATATATATATATATATATATATATATATATATATATAACCGACACATGCATTTAGTGTAAGTTGTCATCAAGCTAATGCATACAGACAAAGAATCTTTTCTATTTTTTGTGTGTGATTCTTCTGTTTATCACACTGACTCATTGCACACTCAATAAATCATCATAAATTGTAAAATTGGTGCATTGGTTGAGAGTAGTAGCATAGCATGGATAAATATAGTGACACTGTTGGGTTCCTGATAGTTCAGAATATATGAACAGCTCCATGTTTAAAATTCAGATCTGGTGGGATAGAGATCACTTATGTTCATCCGACAATGTCTTTGAGAATGTGTTTGTGCTTTATTAGGGCACAAACTTTCACAAGCCCTTGCCATTGCAAATTAGTGTGCTGTGGAGAGTTTAATTCATAATTTTATTAACTATTTAAGCGTGAGTCTAATTTTTATATTGAATTAAAATGAAAAAATGGAATAATATATAAGAAAAGAATAATTATATTATATAAATTTAATTTTTATTTTATTTTTGTTTGATATTTTTATTGTTTTTTTTATTTTTTTAATAAGTGATATTAGAATTGATAGTATGTGACAATAACCAGTTCAGACAGATACAGTTTAATCTTTATATCAAAAATTTTCTTGAGAGATGTTTAAGAACAACTTCTGACACTTAAAAAAATTAAGGTTGGAAATATTGTAATTCTCCCTGATGAAGAATTAGGATAATATTTTTCATAAAAATAAAATAAATTTTTACAAAAGTCCATATAGAAGAATTTCTATAAATTAATTGTTGTCTAGTTGCAATTTAAGTTTGTAAATATTTTTTTTAATGATTTCTAATTGCTGTCTTAACATGTTATTAAATATTTAGTGTGTGTTTACTATTGCCGAAAACATTGAGCTAGCATATATTTATTTGAATGAACTTGACTTTATATGAAGAAGGGGAATGTATTTAATGAACAGTGAGAATAAAACAACATGGATTATAATTGAAAAGATTCCGATGGAAATAATTGGTAGTTGTCTAATAATTGACCCAAAGACATTAAAAACAAACAAAAATGAGTTTGTGGTACATGCAAATGGGTATTTTATAAATGGATGGAAAGTTGGATAAGATGGGATGGGCACGAAACTACGAAATTGATGATAAATTTCACATGTTTACTGTGGTTGGAGGCTTAATAGTAAACATGTGTGATCTTACCTCGGACAGTCGGTCAAATTGAAAGAAAATAATTTCTATAATTTCAATGTTTGTTTTAGATTATTTTTTTTTTAATATGACTCTCGTATTAGGTATTATTACAAATTTTGAGATGCATCCCATCATATGACTTATTTAGTCGTTATCTACCATCACATAAAAAATTATCATTACAAAAATAATAACAATATTAGACTACCAAATTCACAACAAAAAATAAATTATCTACAAATCAAACAAAAGAGCTGAAATTTATTATTGAAAAAATTCAACTTGATATAGATAAAAATAATTTAATTTAATTAAAAGAAATAATTTAATTTATAGTTTAAAAAAAATGTCTTTTAACTTAAATAAATGAGTGTTTTCAGACTAATTTCTCATTAAATATTTATAAAAAAGAAAAATAAAAATTAAAGTGAAATGAGTCTGTCAATTTAAAAGATTGTTTGTGGTTTTCAGAGTTAACAATGGAATATTAAAATAAAAAATTAAAAAAAAATCAATTCCTATTTTTTATAATTGATTCAATCTTTAATTAACAAAATAGCAAATTATAAATCCTCTTTTCACAAATTCAAATTAATAGATCAAATATAATTTAATTCTTAAAATTCATGTACTTTCATTTAAAATAAAAAATAAATTAATAGAAGCACTTTAAAAATATTTTAACTTTATTACAAAACGATTCATCTACAAATCTTACTCTCATAATTATATATTTAATAATACAAACTACTAATATTATTTCTATTTTTAAAACTTACAATATAATGTGCTCTTTGCACACAAAATCTAAAGAGAGTACGATTAGCAAGTAAAGAAGAATATCTTATTTTTAGACTTAAGTAAACTTTAAATCTAATTTAGAATTAAACAAACCGAATTATGAATATTTTTTAAAACATAAAGCAAATTGAATTATGAAAACAGTTTATTTTTAGAAGAAAACATAGGTTTCAAGAAATTAAAAATAATATAACATGCGAAAAAAAAAGTATTTCTTAAATCTTCAATATATATATATATATATATACGCGCGCGTGCATGTACGCAGAGAAAGGTATCGAAAAGAGTCACAATCCTCGTCCCTTTAAATCAGATTAAAATAAAGGTACCTCATGCTTAACAAATATAAAGTCTAAAGTATTAAGTCTTAAAAAAAAATTGTCACTATTCAAATTTGGAAGGCCAACTTCAAAATTAAATTTCTCTTGATTTCGTCATATAAATAATATAATGTGCATATCAAATTAAAGCCCTTCCAAATGCCATTAGAATCACCAACATCCTCGACCTACAACTTAAACTTCATATATCTCTGTAAAACAAGATAAGCAAGTCAATAAACTTATCATTCAAAATTAAACAACAATTATAATTAAAGTTTAAATAAGTTTGACTAAGTAAATTTTATAAAAATGGATTTAATCATGAATATGGTATAAGAAACCTAAGATTAAATAGATTAAGTATGAATACAAATATTTTCATCATTATATACAAATTAGAAGTAAGAATTTATAAAATGTATATGGTGAAGCTTATACAAAATAACTCATATATAAATTAATTTTAATGATGCATAAACTTTATTTTTTTTTCTCTCTTAAAAGTGCTTATATAAAAGCTTTGTTCAAATATATTTATAATTATTTAATTAAATAACTTTTATGTAAAGTTTGAATTGTTTCTTATGTTAAAAATTCTAATAATACTTCTTAATAATTATTTGCTTGAGAATCTTTGATAAAATGTAGCAAATTAAAGTAATAAGTAAGATTGTATGCAATCAAGATTTGTGCTATAACTAGATAAATCAAGTTTTATCTTTATATTATGAGATTTGGAGAATGAAAATAACAAAATTTATATAAATTTTTATTAAGATTTATTTGAAAAAGATATTAAGCTATAATAATAATAAAAATTAACAATTGTATTAGAACATATTTCAAATATCCAAACAATCAATACAATAGTTTGAATTAATTTCAAGAAGTTGTTATAAGTTATAGCATTTAAAATAAAAAAAATGACATGGAAATTATTATCTCTTCCATCCTTTATTTCTTTTATGTTATATGTTATTATCATATGCACTAACTTAAGAAGGGAAATTATTGTGATAGTATTTTCTAAACATATTTTTATCAATGGTGTAGGAACAATTGGATCCAGAAGGAGGAGGGATTGAATGGAGGCTGAACTCAATTCGCTGTAAACAAAAACTACCAAGCAAGATCATCAAAGACAAGAATATATGAGCACAGACAAAATATTTTTATACTGGTTCACCCTAATCTCTTGGGCTATGTTCAATTCTTCCTTGAACAAACCATTCAAGAGGTTCTCCTATTTAGTATACAGTTACAACGAGTAGACAAAGCTCTCTAGGTTACAATAAGTAAAAAAATCTCTCAAGGTTACAACAAGTACAAAAACCTCTCCGGGTTATCCGAGTACACAAAACTCTTCAAGTTATTCGAGTACACAAACCTCTCTAGGTTATACCAGCCCTAATCTCCCCTAAGACCAAGATCACTCAAGATTAAATGAAACACTCTCAAGAGAGAGAACAATCAAAACTCACAAGGGTTTACTTCACAATAGTAAAGAATTATACAATTTTCTCACATCCCAAAACTCTAGATGCTCTCAATAGCAGATTTACAATAGACACTCAGTAGATACTCTATTTCTTCAATTTATTGTATGATGTATTTTTCTTTTTTTTCTTTTTTTTTCTTCAACTTGAAATTGTTCCTCTATATGTAACTTTGTAGAAACTAGTCGTTGGATGCTTGAAAGGTAAATCTTAACCATCTAATGTTGAAAATAGTCGTTGGAAGAACAACTTCTATTCTTGATTTTGTATTAAAACTGACCTTATATGCATATAGAAACAATTTAAACAGCACTGGATATCTTTGATTTGAAAGAATTAATCACGTTTAAATATTCCATAATAATTTGAATAATTTGTGTTATAAACAAATTTGAACGTTAAATCACAACATGCTATAAACTCTGATTTTGATATTTTTGTGAAAGGCCCTTTAATTTGTTTTTCAGATTTAGAAACAAATCAAATCAAAATTATGTGTAGCAAAATTATTTTGAATTGTTTCTGTATTTAGCTATAGCAACATAAAAATTCAATCTTAATTTCAAAAAGTTTCTGCAAACACATATAGGTAAATAAAATACACTAAATCAAATTAATTTTATTGTAAGCAAAACTTGATAAAATGATAGACCAAGGTGCAAAGAATGATTTGATCTCAAAATAAAACTGAAAGCAGGTTTCAAAACAAATTTAAAACATTTACTATTTTTATATTTATTTATTTTTAACTTTCCTCTTCTTTTAATTTTAAACAAATTAATATAATAAAATAATTATAAATAAACACTTATCTAGGTCCCTCCAATTCATCTGTACATACTCATCATACTTAGATATATTTGAATATTACTGTAATATACACATAAGATCATCAAATACAAACACGTACTTAGAGTATTGTTATCATCAAAACTTTATTAGACGATTAGACCACTGTCCAATGATTCAACAAATGGGTTTTTAGATTATACTTTTAAATCTCCATATGGAGAGGTTGGTCAAACACAAGAATTATGATTTAATCCCTTGTTCAAGTAAACATGAAATTATATCAGTAGAGTGATTTAATGAGTAGTAAAACCTACATATGAACTAAAAGGGCTCAAAATGATATAAGTATTAAAATATGTTCGTCTAACCATATCTTTTATGAGATACAGAGGATACATGTTTTATGCTTCATCAGACGAAACATGTTGCAAAATGTTTATGAAAGTATATCTCTTTAAGTTCATCTTTTTTTCAACGAATTATCATATGTCAAACTTGCATTAGGTTTAGTATATTAGACGCAAGAATCATAGACCAAAAAAGTTAGCAAAATGTGTTTGACATGACACGTCAAATGAAAGAATTTTAGTTTTATTATTTTACAAACCAAATAATCTTCTAAGAATCATTAATCAAATGATATTTCTTAAAATAATTAAGTTTATTTAAAATCACAATTCAACCCTCTACCTTTTTCACACAACATTGTCTTTGATTATTTAACTAGTTTCATAACCGTATAGGAGAAGCTTGATAATTTGTGCTTGTTTCACTTGTACTTGACCAACAAAAAAATCACCATTAGTGGGACTTCATCATTATCGATGAACATTCAACATGAAAGGCAAAAAACTATGGTTGTTTTCGGTCTCATCAATTCCAAACTATTTTCTAACTTTACTTTTTCTGGCAAGGGGCACATTAGTGATGTTAATGCAAAGTCCAACATATTTCACATTGTTTTGATTAAGTGCTCACAACAAAGTGGAAAATGTGTCTTTATAAAGCATCATATCAGGTATAAGTGCTTCCTCTATTTGATATACGAACAACATCTTGTGTTCGTATAACTTCATTTCATAAGAGAAATGATTGGACAAACGGTGTTGATACTTAGTCTTAAACATTCATATTGAATGTCAAATATTTTAAATTCTTTCCGAAGGATCTCATTAAGATGTGTCTACATTAAAATCTCTTAAAGAACACATTTAAAGTTATTCCTCGTCAACAACTCCTCTAACTTGTCAGAATGCCAACTCTAAAAAGACTATCAACATTGCATAGTCCTTATTTTACTTTGTTTGGGTAAAAACTATTTGACATAGGCTTGATAAATCATGTTGTACATCATAGTATTGCTTGAAGAAGATATTGACAATTAATCTTGCATGAAGAGCATTTAATGTGTCTCCAAGCTTTATACATGGACAAACAATATATGGAGAACAAAAACTTCAATTTGTCTCACAACAATTCTTTTCTTTCAATCTCTATACATAGAAGAACTCGTGGAGAAGAAAGGTTGACGACGATAACTTTAAAAAAGCTCGTAACACTCTTGTGTTTTTAAGCAATCATTAACTATTTTGTTTGTAAGAAATAACACTATTTGTGTTCGATAACAATCTAGAAGAGTGCACTTCATTTGTATTCAACTTACGATGTTAACTCTCTTCACTGAGTAAAATGTATGATGTTTTAGATCACATATCTTTATTTATCAAAGTTGTTGAGTCAGGAGTGATTGAGTTCCAAAGCTTAGGTTTTAGCTAGAAGTAGTTGATTGTCCAAAAAATATTCAAGTTGTTTAGATAGGAGTGACTAAGGTTCAAAGAATACTCAATTGTAATCTTGCAGTGGTAGTAAGCTTTAGTGAAACTTGATCACATTGATCAAGAATTGGATGTAGGCTTCATTAACACACGAACCAGTATAAACATTGTTAGCACCAGTGGACTGCTGCAGTGATTTGATGAATTCAACCAAGTGAAGATGCTCTAGATCATGTGATGAATGGATGAAGACCTCTTGAAGTTTGAAGAATTGAATCTAGGATCTAGA
>Ga0099824_1008331_pt1 | contig 13305 bp, 9 predicted proteins | sample SiratrowhiteBW_FD_76837 | JGI IMG/M metagenome (GOLD analysis project Ga0099824, IMG submission 76837) | Root nodule microbial communities of legume samples collected from California, USA - Siratro white BW | ecosystem: Host-associated > Plants > Roots > Nodule | place: USA: California... | reverse complement strand
TAATTTATAAATAGAGAACAATATATATATATATATTAGAAAAAATAAAAATATTCTCATATATATATATATATATATATATATATATATATATATATATATATATATATATATATATATATTAAAAATGCTTATAAGCGATGTAATTTAAAAACCTTTCGATATATTTTGAATGATAAGTTATAAAAAGTATAAAAATGTTATTTTCTCTGTCGAGGAAATAATTAAGGAAATAGAAAACAAAAAGTTGTAAAAAGGGAGGAAAGAAAGGTCGAAATCCATGTAATCCGCTCAAAATTGTTATCAGGGAAAGCAAAATAGAAAAAAGAATTGTGGCAGCCAAAAATCAGGACAGAAAAAATAAAATAAATACATAGAAGAGTATCATGTCAGAGTGAATGAGATTGTTTCCTAAATCCTAATCAGAAAAAACCCTAGTGCCACCTTCTGCACTGCACTTTCACAAATCGCCCATGGGGAAGAAGCGAAAGGTAGCACCCAAATCTTCTCAATCCGCTGAGCCTCCGCTCAAGCATCACCAACCTGAACCCCAAATTGCTCCACCCGAGTACGAGGAAGTCGAAGTGGAGGAAGAGGAGGAAGAAGAAGTAGAAGAGGAAGTAGAAGAGGAGGAGGAGGAGGAGGAAGAAGAAGAAGAAGAGGATGAAGAGCAACAACAACAACAAGAAGATGAAGACGACGACCCGATCGAGAAGCTTTTGGAGCCTTTAAGCAAGGACCAGATCTTGAACCTTCTTTGCGAGGCGGCGGCGAATCACCGGGATGTGGCGGACCGGATCCGCAAGGCCGCTGACGAGGATCCCGTGCACAGGAAGATCTTTGTGCACGGGTTGGGGTGGGACACCACAGCGGGAACCCTAATCAGTGCGTTCCGGCAGTACGGAGAGATCGAGGACTGCAAGGCCGTAACCGACAAGGTCTCCGGCAAGTCCAAGGGCTACGGCTTCATCCTGTTCAAGACGCGGCGTGGGGCGCGCAACGCTCTCAAGCAGCCGCAGAAGAAGATCGGGAACCGTATGACGGCGTGCCAGCTGGCGTCCATCGGCCCTGTCAGTAGCAGCCAGAGCCAGCAACAGGCATTGCCTTCATCGGCGCCGGCGCTGTCGTCGTCGGCTTCGGAGTACACGCAGAGGAAGATCTACGTGAGCAACGTCGGTGCGGAAATCGATCCGCAGAAGCTTCTGGCGTTCTTTTCACGGTTCGGGGAAATTGAGGAGGGACCTTTGGGGCTGGATAAGCTAACCGGAAAGCCGAAAGGGTTTTGTTTGTTTGTTTACAGGAGTGCGGAGAGTGCGAAGAGAGCCTTGGAGGAGCCTCATAAGGACTTTGAGGGGCATATTTTGCATTGCCAGAAGGCGATTGATGGGCCCAAGCCTGGGAAGTTGCAGCAGCAGCAACACGGGAACGTAAATGCTCAGGCCCAGCGGACCCAGTTTCAGAGGAATGATACTGCCAATGCAGGTGGTGCTTATGTTGGTGGTGCTGCGGCAGCGCAAACGGGGCACTTGATGGCTCCAGCTGGGCCAGGGATTGGGTTTAACCAGCCGGCGTTGAATCCGGCATTGGGGCAGGCCTTGACGGCCCTCCTGGCGTCTCAGGGGACGTTGGGGCTGACGAATTTGTTGGGGAGTATTGGAACGACTGCTGCGGTGAACCCTGGTGTGCCTGCTGCGGGGGCCGGAGTACAGAGTGGTTACAGTGCTCAGGCAAATATTAGTCCAGGTGTCATTGGAGGATATGGGACCCAGGTAGGGTTGCAGGCTGCATATCCGAATCCGAATCAGCAGATAGGGCAGGGTGGTTCTGGAAGAGGGCAATATGGTGGTGGTGGTGCGCCTTACATGGGGCATTAGGTATGGTTTTGTTGTGTGTGCTTGATTTTTGTTTTTGACGTTTGATTTGTTTTCCTGTTTGGCTTTAGTTTTATCAGTTGGGTACTGTATTACCATATTGGAATTGTAACTGGGATTGTAGGGTAGATGTTGGAGAAAGTGAAAGCAAGGTGTTTTTCCATTTTGGGTTGTTTGGGAGAGCGGAAGAAAGTAGGTAGATGTGAAAAAGAAAAGGGAAATAGATGAGGAATAGGGTAGAAATATAGGTTGTTTGATTTAAGTAAGAGTAACGAAAGAGAAAAGTGAAAGTTAACTTTTTTGAGATTATTTGGTTTAAGAAAAGAGAAAAAAGTGTAAAAGATACCTTTTTTTACACTTACAATTATTTTTCTACATTTTGTTACATATACATTCCTTGTAATCGATAATGATATATGCCATAATCGATTATAGGGATCCAAGGAGACTAAAGTATCACACAAATAGTTCTATCCTTTTTCTATTGGCTTGGTACCAACAAATATTTTAAACAAATTCCTATGTATATCTCATGTACCGAACCGCTGAAATGCCATTCTATTCACTCTCTTACCTACCCATTCTCATTTCCAGCCTATTTAGTCACTACCAAACAATGCATTAATGCTTATATTGCCAAATTTTTTAGTGTGGCAAATAGGATATATTGATTGCATGGCATGACCTCAAATTGCTTATTCTTTCATGTAACAATAGTAGCCTCTTGTGATCTAGAATTTATATCTTTCTGCTGGAACATGATGTTATAGTGTTCATTCTCATTTGTTGATTGGATTATGGATGTTTCTGTCTGTCACTGGACATGGAGGATGAAACAATTAATTTAGAGTGTAGAGGGAGGTCTTAGGAATTTGAATGAGGAGTGTAATTATGTAAATCTTTTTTGGAAAGAAAAATAGATGAAATAGGTGCATGAGGAGTTGAAGGTAACTAACTGACAATAAAGAATGATGGTGAACTGGGGATTAGGCCAGTTGTTCGTAGTTGGACATAGATGATTTATATAGTTTTTCATTGATAAGCGTTCTTGTTTATTCCTTGCTTTTTCTTTTGAATTCTCCTTATCTTGTTCGTAATTCCTTTATGCTTGACCTTTTCACATCTTTGGTTGAGTGTAGTCCTTTGTGGAGCTGTTATACTCATGTTAGTATTTTGTATGCTGAAGTTCCCATATTCTATATGGAGAATACATCCTTTCTCTATCACGTCTAGCCCTCAAATGTAGCTTATGTAGTAATTGGTTTGGTATTCTTTATTTCTGTTGGATTAAGAATGACCACGTCATGGTTGGGCAGCTCTTGTTGATTAGTATAAAAACATGGTGTGTTCTACAGCACATTGTATAGTACTTTATATCTGTGGTCTATTTGTAGGAGCTTAGAATGTGACTTTTGTGTGTTTGGTAGCATAATTTTTTGTCTGTTTTGGTTAACGTATCTATCTCTATTAACTTGGATAAACTCTGGAATGGACATACAATAATATGTAGATGATAGAAAAAATGTGATTTCCTTGTACTTTGCTTAAGAATTTTTAATTTTCAATTATAGCAACAAAATGCTGCAGGTAAATTTTCTGGTATGTTATGAATATTTGCAACAAAGGAAAATGGAAGTGTTAATTTAGGGGATAGATTGTCAAATACTGTTTAATGTTGTCCCTTGGATGTGGAATGGTAGGGCCATAATAAGAGGCTTGTGTCTAACACTCTTTGGATTGTTGGTCGTCAATCTCTTGAGAACAGAGGGGATGTGGGTTACTTATTTATTACCAGAATTCTGGTTGGAAGTGAAACAACAATTTTTCAACGTTATTGCATATATGTCCTATTTGTTTAAGCTAGCTAATAAAAGTTAATTGTGTGATACATCTTTTGTTTGTATATTTTTTCCAGAAGCTATTTATTTTAGCTTTTGGAAAAAAAAAAAAAAAACTCTGAAGCACTTTTTGAGCCCCGCTGAAAAACTTACATATGTATTATAATTTTGTGATACATCTTTTGTTTATATCTTTTTTTCCATAAGCTATTTATTTTCTCTTCTGGATAAAAACTCTGAAGCAACTTTTTGAGTCTCCCCCTGAATAACTTACGAGTATTATAATTTATTTAAACATATCTTTTAGTTTTAAAAATATTTTCCTTGTAAAAAAATTTCAAACAAATGGAGTGTTACGTTCCTTTATACAAAAGTAGTCTCAACTACCCCCACTATCACCTCTGCACAACTCCCAATACTCCACTAGCACTGCTGCACCGCTTCCACCCATCCACACTGATCACAACTTGAAAAGGAAAAGAAAATACCAAACATAGAATTTACTGAATATACCTCTTTTATTGAATTAATTCTGTGCAAGACAGAACTCCAAAACAAGTACAAAGTAACCATTGTCCCTTTTCACAGGATACACCTGTCAATTTCTTCAAAATCCCAAAACTGCCTAAAGTGTCTAGGTTGGTCTTAATAAATAGACCACCCTCCTAACAACATTAACAACCCTCCTTAACTGCCCCTCATCTAATTATCTTTCTTAAATTTCCTTCTATAGTATAGTACACTTTTAACTCTTTTTTCTAGCTTCCCGACTCTCTAACATTACTCCCCTCTTCGAAATCCACCTTGTCCTCAAGGTGGAACTCTGGAAACTGTTTTTGAATGGTTGTTGCATCTTCCCATGTCGCTGCTTCTGTTTCCTTCTCTCCATTGAACCAACACCTGTTTTTCCTCCTTTCCTTGTTGGTTCAGCGTTCTAGTTTGCAGCACCTACACTGGTACTAATGTTTGTCCTCACCCTTGCAAACTTGGGGGTAATTCTGGCTCCACATATGCATCTCCAATAGCCTTTTTAAGTTGAGAGACGTGAAATACCGAATGTATCAAGGCACCCTCCGGTAATTGTAGTCTATAGGTTGCTTCCCCAATTTGAGCTATGACTTTAAAAGGGCCATAGTAACTTGCAGCTAGCTTGGGATTGATTCTCACTGGCATGGACTGTTGTTTGTGTGGCTTGATTTTTAAATAAACTGCCTCCCCCACCTTAATTTCTGTTGGCCTCCTGTGTCGGTTATCAAATTTTGACATCTGATCTTGGGCTCTCTGTAAGTGGAACTTGAGTTGTTTCAAAGCTTCATCTTTGTTTCTCAGATCTTGTGCCACCGTCTCCATGCTGTCTCTCCCGGAATAAAGCAAGCTAACGAAGGAGGCGCTCTCCCATATACCACTTCAAACAGGGTGCATTTTGCAGCTCCTTGATAGCTGGTGTTATACCAATATTCTGCCCAAGCTAAGAACTGCATCCACATCTTCGGTTGTTTGAGCTGAAACATCTTAAATATGTTTCTAAAATTCTGTTTAAAACCTCTATTTGACCATCCGATTCTGGGTGGTATGTTGTGCTCATATTCAGCTTGGTCCCTTGGAGTCTAAAAAGCTCATTCCAAAATAAACTCATGAATATGGTATCTCTATCGCTGACGATAGAGGCTGGAATTCCGTGCAACCTTACCACTTCCTTAACGAAAGTTTCTGCCACTGATCTAGCGGAGTATGGGTGTTTGAGAGGAATAAAGTGGCCATACTTGCTTAGTCTATCTACCACCACTAAAATGGAATCATACCCATTGGATTTGGGTAATCTCGTGATAAAGTCCATGCTAATCTCTTCCCATACAGCGGCTGGAATCGGCAAAGGTTGAAGTAGCCCTTGTGGTGAGCTTGTCAAATATTTATTTTGTTGTCAAACATGACAAGCAGCCACAAAATCCGTGACCCTCTTCATCCCTATCCAATGTAGAGATTGACCAATCCTTTTCAAAGTGCGGAATACTCCTAAATGACCTCCTAAGGGTGTGGTGTGAAATTCCTGTAGCAATTTAGGGATCCAAACCAACTGGGCTGATATCACCAATCTGCCCTTGTAATGTAATCTACCACTCTCCAAAGTATAGTTCTCATTTGATTCGGGATTTTGTCTCAGCTCGGTGATAATCTTCTACAAATCCTGATCGTGTTCAACCTCCTCATTGACCACCTTCAAATCCTGCCAATATGGTAAGGAGATTTGTCCCAGTTCTGCTGCATTTCCTTCATCTTCTCCAAATACTCGGGACAATGCGTAGCTGCTTTATTTGTCACTCCTTGCTTATATATGATATCAAACTCGTACCTCAACAATTTGGCTAACCAATTTTGTTGGTTTTGTGTTGTAATTCTCTGCTCTAGCAAGTATCTCAAACATTTTTGGTCGGTACACATTGTAAACCTCCTCCCTACCAAATAGAAGGAAATTTAAGAAAGATAATTAGATGAGGGGCAGTTAAGGAGGGTTGGTAATGTTGTTAGGAGGTTGGTCTATTTGTTAAGACCAACCGGGACAGTTTAGGCAGTTTTGGGATTTTGAAGAAATTGACAGGTGTATCCTGTGGAAAGGGGCAGTGGTTCCGTTGTACTTGTTTCGGAATTCTGTCTGGCACATAATTAATTCAATAAAGGAGGTATGTTCAGTGAATTCTGTATTTGGTGTTTTCTTTTTCTTTTCAAGCGGTGATTGGTGGCCTAGTGGAGGGGTGGAAGCGGTGCAGCAGTGCTAGTGGAGTGTTGGGAGTTGTACAGAGGTGATAGTGGGGGTAGTTGAGACTACTTTTGTATAAAGGAACGTAACAAATTCTGGTCTGACCTGTCGGATCACCTTTGGACGGAAGAGAAATTGAGAGGAGGGACGAATGAACGCAATGGAAAGATGGGCCAGCGAACAAAGTAAAATGATGACAGAGCTGCAGGGAAATATGACCTTGATCCAGGAAGGCTTATTAGAACTAAAAGAAAAGTTAAAAGATCCCAAGAAAGTGGACAAGAAGTCAGAGGACAGCGAAAATTCGGTGAACGGGGTAGAAAGGAAGGAAAGAAGTATTGAATTGGGAATCAATTTGGAAGAGGAGGAGGAAGAAAGGTTCAAAGCATGGACTAGGAGGGTGGAACTGCCAAATTTTGAAGGTTTGGACCCGCAAGGGTGGATTTTAAGGGCTGAGAAATTTTTTGAAGTGCAGGAGGTGGCTGCTAAGGACAGGTTGAGACTGGCATTCATTAGCATGGAGGGCAGTGCCAACCACTGGTTCAAATTCTGGCTTCCCGACTCTCTAACATGGAGCCGTAAAGATATGCTTTTAGGAAGCTAATATATTCTGTCAAAACTTTAAATGTTCCTTGGAATTTCTGTTGGGTTCTGCATAACAGCATAAGCTTTACTGTTCATACTTTTTTTTCTGCTTGTCTCTCTCTTGTTTGAACTGACATTAATGATGTTTATTATATTCATACATGCATGCATATTGGAATGGGATCGTATTTTACTACTTCGTTGAATGCATGGTTTTTAAAATTGAGATTTTTCCAAGGAGGGGGACAAAAATTGTGAACCAGTGCTACCTAAATAAAAAATTGTTTTTAAACATAAAGTATGTGTTTTAAAATATAGCATAGATATGAAAAATTGCCCTGAATTTATTATTTATTGAAGCTTTAAATAAAAATTCCTTAGATCACATACAACCCAGAGTGTCAACTTAAGTTAAAGTTACAATTTAGCAACTTGTATTATAAAAGATTAATTTCTTCACAACATGTGAAGTAACGCACCAAAAGAAAACAGCCTAACTATTAGACTTCTATTAAGAAGTACAGTTGGAGGGCAAAACAGAGGAACAAAGAAATGGAAGTAGTGTGTAGAATAGAACTGCAAAACGGCTGGTGACTTGTGAATGTGAAGTCTGCTATATAATCATTCATGAATGTGAAGTCCAACAAAGAACAGAGGCTTGGACTGCCAGTGTGAGAGAGACAACAATGAAGATAAGAAGATGGACTGAGAGAGGATTGAGTTGAGAGAGGGCGATGAGCTCATCACATTTGGTTTTTCATCTAGGCCTTGGGTTGTAGTAGCGAGCCACCCAGCTTAAATGTTAGTGTCATGCATTGGTGCCCGATTTGTGGACTATTACTGATTCCAGTTTCATGTTTTCCCAGACATCCCATGCTGTCCGACTAGATAGATAACAATGTCTGGATGAGATCTGATGGCAGCATGAAATCCTTTCTCTTTTTAAATGTTTTTTCCGTGTCTATGCAAAAAAAAGTCTTTATTTGTTTTTTCTCACCGTTGCATACTTTTTTCTGTCCTATATTTCCTTGGTAAGTGATTTTCTCTATATTTGCAACACAGTTTTTTTGTTTTTGTTTTAAATCTTTTACAACTGTGATATTCTCATCACCTTGAAATGTCAAAATTTTGATCTTAGAGTTTGATTTTCAATAGTTCTCAGCCAATTTTGCTAAAGCGTGGTTTTTGGGCCCTTCCATTTTTTCCACTTAAATTGTTTTTCATGCTTTTTTATTCATTTTTGCAGATTCCTCATAAGTGCATCAGTATTTTATTACTGGCCTGGTGATTCTTCTGAAGTTTAAGGAGCTGATGCAATTGGCGTGTTTATAATGAAATTACTACGATTATCAGAACATTTAAAATATCAAATGGAGTTCTGTTTTCGTGACCTACTTTTTCTTCTTTTCTTCCGTTTCAAAATATTGTAGTATTTTGACAGTTTATCTTAAAAAAACCCTATGGAACTGTTTTTGTATTTCTGAGTTAAAGTTTTATCTGGATTATGAGGAGCTTGGAATGCTGAACAAACTATATTTTGAAATTTATGTTTGTGTGGACCGTTGTGCTTCAACTTGGTATTCGCAAGTAGCTTCATAGTGTTTTATATGATTGATTGATACTATTTCCCTTTGTTTTTTATTATTTTATTTATTTCTTTACATTTTCATTCTTCTTTTAACATGTGATCATCAAAATGAAATGTCATTGTATGTCAAGTGCTTTTGTTATCAATATCATCATCCTCTTGAAAATATAGGTTAAAGCCAACATGTCAAGTCGGTTTTTTCTTTTTGTTTTTATTTTACTTCCAATAGCAGTATGTTTATCTAATCTTTGTAGTTATTTTGCAGGTTTGATGGCCATGCTTTAAACATGCACCAATAATGTAATTTGATTAGATTAAAAAGAACAAAATAAACATGCTTTTATTTTTTTGAGAAATGTTTGCTTTTTGTTTAGTTCTTTAAAGTCTTTCTTTTCTACCTCTTTACAACCTAAAAACACACAGGGGCCTTCTTTTTTCTTATTTAATTTGAAATTGCCAATTGCTTTGTCATTACCAAGCTTGTTTAAAATTGTCTTTTGAAGTTGTCAATGCTGTGGATTTTTTTAGTTGATCACTTTGTGAGTGTTTTTTTGTACTCAGCGAATGTCTGGGAAATTATTTTATTTTATTTCTCAACCAAATATGAAACGATTTGTTTCTGTCCGAAGCTGTCTTCAAAATGTTTCTGCCGATATGGGCTTCGTGATTTCTTTATACACTCATGATGCTCTCTTGGATGTTAGGAAATCCTTTATACTCTCTTGGATGTTAGGAAATCTTTTTAAACTTGATTTAGTGTCTTTACATTTGGGAAAATCACATTATCTAAAGTTGTAATACTGATTGATTATTGTCCTGCTTACTGTCAATTGAATAGGTGACATTCATGGACTGGAAGGTATGGTACAGTGTATTATATCTAATTTCTTATCTTTATTTTAGTTGAACGACAAATGTGTTGGCAACTTTAATTTTGTTCGGATAAATATATTTGTAAGTACTTCTAAAAGGATCATATAAGAGAGGAAAATGAAATAATTTTTATTACAAGTAAAAATTAGTTTAGGTGTAAAACTGATTTTGAAACATTGTTATTAGTTTTTTCAAATTCTGATTTCTTAATTAATGTAGATTTTTTATCTAAAATAGTTGATGGAAAAGTTTATATAGACATATTTGTTGTTATACTTACTGGATATTTACAGTCAGTGTGCATTTAGATAGAATTTAAATAGAGCTGTTGTTGACTTTACAAATCTTTGTTTGGATAATGCATTCAATATATTGAATAGAACTGGGGGTATGTTTGGAGGAACGATCTTACGGTTCTTTTATGATTGAAAAATAAGAAAATAATTTAACTAATCTAATTCCTTCGAGTTAAAATTAATTGTGTACAGGTTAAAAATTTAAAACCTAGTAAAAGTATGAGAGAATTTTTGTAGATTGATTTTAGTTTGTTAATACTATTTTATTTTTCTTTTATTAGAGTTTATTTGAGAAACTTATTCAAATGAGATTTACATTACCATTGAAATTCCTAGGAGTTGTCTGTTTCGTTCTTTGTGAATCTGTGATGTTATTGCATTGTTGTTTCTTTTACTGCTGTAGACTTGGATTAACTGTTTAAAATTAGATGAGCCTATTTTTGAATTTTTAACTATATTCTAGATTTTTAAGGTAATGATCATGTTTATGGTATTCTTTTATTTTAGGTTTCATTTCACTTTTTTTTTTCTTACATTTATAATTTGTTCACACTAATCAACCCAAAATTCTCGCATTTCAGTCTGTCTTAAACTGATTCTTAAAATAAATCTAGGCCCAAGGGTCTTATGTTTTGATTTGGATTTTATTATAATATTCATTTTAAAGATTTCTTTTGTTCATTATAGTAGTTTTATGGGATTTATACCTGGATAACTTTTAAAAATTATTCTATTCTTGTAACTTCAAATTTATTTTATTTAAAAGTTGGGATATTAGATTTTTTGTTACAGCATATTTCAATGGGATCATGGTACCCCCATTAAGTGTTTGTAGAATTTTCTTTATCTTTTCCGTTACAAAAAATTATATTAATTGATTAGTTATTTAATTAATTTAGAATTTTTCAATTTATTTGTTAAATTAAACATTTTATAAAGTTATATTTTGTACAAATTCATATTTAAATGTACAAAATCATATTTTATTTTATTAATTTATGGAATATTTTTATCTAATATTTTGACATTTATATTAATGTTTTAAAAGTAGCTTTTAAAAAATTAAACTTTCAAACGGTCATGCTGATCAATAGTGTAATTTGTCTCTGATACAATATTATTATATATAATATACTTAAAACTGTAAATTAAACACGTCAGAGGACTGATAAGTTTGTAATACCATGTGTTATTTGTAATGTGGCGTTGTTATTTAATAAAATTATTTATTATAACAAATTATCCAAGTTGAACTCAATCTAATTGAAAGGTTGTAGTATCATTGTTCCAAGTACTGCACATATATGTCCTAAAAAAATGAGAAGGGCTATAAGAAATGTAATTAAAAGTCTATATTTCATCTACAAATTCTAAAATTTAGTAAATAGAATAATGGTATGTTTCTGCCAGTGTTCCAATACACCAACTTAACCATCACAATTAGTTGAAGCCCTAATAATGTTCGAAACATTCAATTTTCCTTTTGCACCTCATAATTTTCGTGTACCTCATGCGATGGCCAAATGACACAAATACCATTAATGCATAATTTCTTTCCGTATGGTTTTTTTTCCTTCCTTCAAGTTCCAAACCCACCGCTAGCACATTTTCGCTAGTGGAAATTGTCTTCATCTTCACCATTTAGTGCCCTGTTATCATTGCAATGAATCAACTTGGTTTTTATTCAAAAACTATTTCCTGAAGAGTTAGTTACATTTCGGAATGACTATTCCAAGAAGTTCCTATATTGCACAAGAAGTTCTTATATTGCACAATTTATAACATTTTTCAAAAGTAAATATCTTTAGGATTATGTAATATGGAAACTATTCTTTTATCTTAGAATTCAATTTTGATTGTATAATTCCGAATATTTTTTTAACATTTAATATATTTTTAGATTTAACTGTATTATTTTTTCTTGTGTGATTTTTTAAATAATTAATTTGGATAATATATAGTTTATTTTAATATACACATATAGTTTGGTGAATAGAGACCTACCATGTTGGTTTGTAGGAGAAATTTCATATCAGGTGTTGAGCGTTAGGAGTGACTTTTTCCGTGGACGTATTGATACATTTCATATAGTCAATTATTTTGATTATGTTGTCATGAGACTGTGAGAGAGGGAGGTAAGAAACAAAACTGTCTTTAATTATGATATTTGGATTTGTGGTATTTTTTATACTAAATACTTACATGTTTCTTTATTAAGATTGAGACGACTTAATGTTGGTTTTCCTGGTTTGAAGTTAAATAAACTTATGATTTTTCATTGGCAAATTGAGTTTATTGTACTTAACTTTGGATTATTTTCCTGTGTAATATCAATTACAGTTCACAATGCAATAATTTTTGTCTTTGTGAAGAGGTGACACCAAGATAGTAGTAGTTTTCACTTTTTTGTTAGTGAGATGATGATCACCAAGACATCAGTAGTTTTCACCTTGTAGTTGATGAGATGATGATCACCACGGGTGATGTTTCAATATTACTTCATATCCCTATTATGGGATAGTTCTGTACGTACTTCATATTGGATACAGTTATAGTTACAATACTTTTGGTTGAGAACATGAGTTGTCAAGATAAGGATGAGGCAATATTGTGGTGCATACATATGGTCGAGTTTGACTCTGTAGTTACAAGGAGGGTTGTGTCCAATATAAATGAGACTGTGTTAAAAGAACTTATTTGTTGCATCCAATGAGATGCCCAATTTTTATTGATAACAGTGTAACATAAATTATTGTGCTATATTTAAGTCTCTTTAGCAATTTACATATCTGCAGAAGATGTTTATAGGGAGTTGTTGACAACTTTTGTTTTTCTCATATTTTTCCTAGATTAGTTGTATCACCTAAGGGTTTTTTTGTTCTTATTTTTTTTAGCATAGGTTTACATTTTCTATAATAAATAAGAGTTCCAGAACTTAATTTTTTGTATAAAAATTGCTTTTTTCAACCAAACTTTCATATAGATTGTCTAAGTGTTTAATTAATTATGATTTTGTAGATATTTTTGATAGTTAATCTTTGTTCATGACTTTTGGAGCTTTAATGAAGACTTGAAAGAATTGAGTTAAAAATAACAAATCATTCAAGGAAGTAGAATAAAGGAAGCACTAGAGAGTTTAAAAACTGGAAGACAGTTTAGTATAGGATATCTTGTATTAGACTTTCCGTGAGCCTAATTTTTTGTTTCAATTTAGACTCATCGAATTGATGTCTCAGAACTTTATAAATAAGGACCTTGAGGCACAATTAAGACACATTAGAAGTTAGAAAACTTATTTACATTTTATTTTTTACAGTTCTAAGTTGTTATCTGATTTTCAATTTATGTAGTTTTTTTTTTTTATGATTCGAGTTTTTCATTTCTTTCCTTTCTTTTTTTTTGATTCTTTTTTTTTTTTTTTTTTTTTTTTTTTTTTTTTTTTTTTTTTTTTTTTTTTTTTTTTTTTTTTTTTTTTTTTTTTTTTTTTTTTTTATGGTTT